>R11__coassemble_567_pt1 | contig 23755 bp, 21 predicted proteins | sample R11__metabat2_high_PE_009 | metagenome-assembled genome bin R11
GTCAACGTGTCCGATTGTACCAATGTTACAATGTGGCTTTGATCTGTCAAATTTAGCTTTTGCCATTTTTAAATCTCCTTATTAATTTAAAATATGTTTCCCATTATGGGATTAATTTTTTAACCCATAACGGGCTAAGTCCATAAACGGGTCAAATAGCATTATATGTTATTAAGACACCGTTTTCAAGGACTTTTTGCTCATAAAATTATGCGTTCTTCTGAGATATGATCTTATCCTGAACGTTCTTTGGAACCTTCTCATAGTTGTTGAAGAACATAGAGTAGTTTCCACGACCCTGAGTCTTAGAACGAAGGTCTGTTGAATATCCGAACATTTCAGCCAGCGGAACGAATCCTCTGATCATCTTTCCGCCGCCGATGTCATCCATTCCTTCAACACGTCCACGACGTGAGTTGATATCGCCGATTACATCACCCATGTAATCTTCAGGTGTTGTAACCTCAACCTTCATGATAGGCTCAAGAAGAACCGGTTCGCCCTTAGCCATGGCTTCCTTGAATGCCATTGATCCGGCAATGTGGAATGCCATTTCTGAAGAGTCGACCTCATGGTAAGAACCATCCCAAACAGTAGCCTTAACGCCAAGTACAGGGAATCCTGCAAGGATACCGCACTGTGCAGCCTCTTCGATACCTTCTCCGACAGCCGGGATGTATTCCTTAGGAATAGCACCGCCTGTAACTTCGTTAACAAACTCGAATGTCTGCTCTCCGTTAGCGTCCATAGGCTCGAATTTAACTTTACAATGTCCGTACTGACCTTTACCACCGCTCTGCTTAGCGTACTTGCTGTCAACATCAACAGCCTTGGTAAATGTCTCTTTGTATGCAACCTGAGGAGCACCAACATTTGCCTCTACCTTGAACTCACGGAGAAGTCTGTCAACAATGATCTCAAGATGAAGCTCACCCATACCTGCGATGATTGTCTGGCCTGTCTCCTGGTTAGTATAAGCTCTGAATGTAGGATCTTCTTCAGCAAGCTTTGCAAGTGCCTCAGCCATCTTGCCCTGGCCAACCTTGGTCTTAGGCTCGATAGCAACCTCGATAACCGGCTCTGGGAATTCCATTGACTCAAGAATTACAGGGTGCTGCTCATCGCAGATAGTATCACCTGTTGTTGTGTTCTTGAAACCAACAACTGCGGCAATGTCACCTGAGTAAACCTTATCAAGGTCCATTCTCTTGTTAGCATGCATCTGAACGATACGTCCTGCTCTTTCCTTCTTGTCCTTTGTGGCATTAAGAAGGTATGAACCGGAATTAAGTGTTCCTGAGTAAACTCTGATATATGCAAGCTTTCCTACAAATGGGTCAGTCATGATCTTGAATGCAAGGGCTGCAAATGGCTCGTCGTCAGAAGACTTACGGGTGATTTCGTTTCCTTCCAGGTCAACACCTGTGATATCAGGTACATCTGTAGGAGCAGGCATGAACTCAAGTATGGCATCAAGGAGCTTCTGTACACCCTTATTTCTGTAAGCTGTACCACAGCAAACAGGGTTGATTGTTCCTTCGCATGTGCATCTTCTCATTACAGCCTTAAGCTCTTCTGTTGAAGGCTCTTCGCCCTCGAGGTACATCATCATCAGTTCATCATCAAGCTCACAGATCTTCTCAACCATGTCTGTGTGCCACATCTCTGCATCGTCCTTCATATCCTCTGGGATAGGAACGATTGAGATGTCATCACCCTTCTCATCGTTATAGATATAAGCCTGCATCTCATAAAGATCGATGATGCCCTTAAATTCGTCTTCCTTGCCGATTGGAAGCTGGATAGGTACAGCGTTCTTTCCAAGACGTTCCTTGATCATTTCTACCGCACGGTAGAAATCTGCACCAAGGATATCCATCTTGTTGATGAATGCCATACGTGGTACGTTGTACTTATCTGCCTGTCTCCAAACGTTTTCAGACTGTGGCTCAACACCACCCTTTGCGCAGAATACACCAACAGCACCGTCAAGTACACGAAGAGATCTTTCAACCTCTACTGTGAAGTCAACGTGTCCCGGGGTATCAATGATATTGATACGATGCTCAAGAGCTCCCGGAGCCGGCTTGCATTCTTTCTGCAGTGTCCAATGACATGTTGTAGCTGCAGAAGTGATTGTGATACCTCTCTCCTGCTCCTGCTCCATCCAGTCCATGGTTGCAGTTCCTTCATGTGTGTCACCGATCTTGTAGTTTACACCGGTGTAGTACAGGATACGCTCAGTAAGAGTAGTTTTTCCCGCATCGATATGAGCCATGATACCAATATTTCTGGTACGCTCAAGTGGATATTCTCTTCCTGCCATATTCCCTCCTGATTAAAATCTGTAATGTGCAAATGCCTTGTTGGCTTCTGCCATTCTGTGCATTTCTTCTTTTCTCTTAACAGCTGAACCTGTTTCGTTAGCTGCGTCCATGATCTCGTTGGCAAGTCTTTCTTCCATTGTCTTCTCACTTCTGTTACGTGAGAATGTTGTGATCCAACGAAGGCCAAGAGCCTGACGTCTCTCAGGTCTTACCTCGATAGGTACCTGATATGTGGCACCACCGATTCTTCTTGCCTTTACCTCAAGCGATGGCATAACGTTATTAAGTGCCTGCTCGAATACTTCGAGAGCTGGCTTGCCAGTCTTCTCTTCTACTCTTGCGAATGCACCGTAAACGATTTTCTGCGCTACGCCCTTCTTACCATCCAGCATGATCTGGTTGATAAGCTTAGTTACTTTCTTGTCACCGTACAGCGGATCTGCTAATACGTCCCTTTTTGGAGTATGTCCTTTACGTGGCACGTTACTTCCCTCCTTAACTAAAAAATTAATTCATCGGTACTCACTTTTTGATGTGTTCATGCCGGACATAAAATAGATAATATTTGATGAGAATATTCGGATTATCATCCGGCCATCATTTAGTTGTAATAAGTTTTGGCTTTGAAGTTTTTATTACTTCTTTGCAGCCTTAGGTCTCTTTGCACCGTACTTAGAACGGGCCTGCTTACGGTTTGCAACACCTGCAGTATCAAGAGTGCCTCTGATAACATGGTATCTTGTACCAGGAAGGTCCTTTACACGACCGCCTCTGATAAGAACAACGCTATGCTCCTGAAGGTTATGTCCCTCACCAGGAATGTAGCTTGTTACTTCCATACCATTTGAAAGACGAACCCTGCAGATCTTTCTAAGAGCTGAGTTAGGCTTCTTAGGTGTAGCTGTCTTAACTGCTGTACAAACGCCTCTCTTCTGTGGAGAAGGTGCATCTGACATCTTCTTGTGAAGTGCGTTGAAGCTCTTCTGAAGTGCAGGAGCTGTAGATTTCTTTACTACTGTCTGTCTTCCTTTTCTTACTAACTGGTTAAATGTAGGCATGATATTCTCCTTTCGTTAGAATTATTGCGCCTTTTTGACGCTAAAAATCGAGCACGCTCAAACACGTGCTCGACAATTATAGTAAATAATATCAGGTATGTCAACCGTGATTTTTTAATTTTTCTTGTATTTCCGCGGTTTTCCGGCACCTTCCGGTTCAGATCCTGGCAACTCCTGTGGCCCTTGCAGCTTCGGCAACAGCCTTGGCGATTGCTTCGGGAACCCTAGGGTCAAAGGCCTCAGGGATAATGTTTTCCTCGTTAAGCTCCTCATCAGGGATTATGCCTGCCAGGGCATTTGCGGCTGCAATCTTCATCTCTTCATTGATCTCGCTGGCTCTGCAGTCAAAAGCACCACGGAATATTCCAGGGAATGCAAGTACATTGTTGATCTGATTAGGGAAGTCTGACCTTCCTGTGCAGACAATTCGCGCTCCGCCTTCCTTTGCCTCGTCAGGGAAGATCTCTGGTGTAGGGTTTGCGCAGGCAATTACTATGGCATCTTTAGCCATGGTCTGTACCATTTCCTTTGTCAGCTTACCCGGAGCTGAAACTCCGATAAACATGTCTGCACCATTAACAACATCGGCCAGCTGACCTTTAAGCTTCTGTGGATTGGTAATCTTCGAAATAGCTTCCTTTGCCGGATTCAATCCTTCCCTTCCCTCATATATTGCTCCGCTCCTGTCGCACATGGTAATGTCTTTTATTCCGTAATTAAGAAGAAGCTTGGTAATGGCTGTGGCAGCAGCGCCTGCACCGCTGACTGCGACACGGATATTCTCTTTTTTCTTTCCAACTATCTTAAGGGCATTCATTACTCCCGCAAGCATGATAACGGCTGTTCCGTGCTGGTCGTCATGGAATACCGGAATATCGCATTTTGCTTTCAGTTTGTCTTCTATCTCAAAACATCTCGGTGCCGCAATGTCCTCAAGATTTATTCCTCCGAAGCTTCCCGAGATAAGATACACGGCGTTTACGAACTCATCCACATCTTTTGTCTTAACACAGATAGGAACCGCATCGACACCGCCGAACTCCTTGAAAAGTACTGCCTTTCCCTCCATTACAGGCATGCCTGCCTCCGGTCCGATATCTCCCAGACCCAGTACTGCGCTGCCGTCAGTAATAACCGCACACGTATTCCATCTGCGTGTCAGTTCATATGAAAGATCAGGATTCTTCTGGATTTCCAGGCAAGGCTGTGCAACGCCCGGTGTATATGCCAGGGACAGATCCTCTCTTGACTTGACAGGTACCCTCGAGATCATCTCGATCTTTCCCTTTACATCGTAGTGCATTTGTAAGCTTTCTTCGGTTATTGTCATTTCTTTCCTTCCTCGGCGGCACTCCCGCCCTTGATGATAATTTTGTTTTTTCAGCTTCCTATGGTCGCTGTTATGAAGTATATCATAGTTACTCCCGCCATGTGCAATATTTTTGAGCATTCATTTAATGTGGCTCCCGTGGTAAATATGTCATCTATCAGTATGACACTCCTGTATCGGCCCGCCTCACCGGTCACCTTAAACGCCCCATTAATATTCTTCATTCTTTCTCTTCCCGTTATGTCTTTAAGACGCCTGGTGTTTCTGGCTCTTACAAGATATTCCGTATCTATCGGCGGACATTTAAGGCCTTTAATTTCCATGAAAAACTTCAGATTCTTTGCAAAAAGAAGGGCCTGGTTGTAACCCCTTTCAAATTCCCTTTCCTTATAGAGCGGCACCGGTATCACTGCCTGGGCATGTACTCCTTCAATATAAGAGCCCAACTTTGCTGCGGCTTCACATCCCAGAAAATCCGCATTATCTTTCATGCTGCTGTATTTCAGGTCGTATACTGCCTTCCGCGCTGTTTCATTATGCACCATAAGTGCGCACCCTTGGGTAAATTCCCGCTCACCCTGGGAGCAGACAGGGCAAAAAGCTTCCCGTTCGTCATCAATGGGTCTGGAACACTTTATGCACCGGGGTTGTCCCTGTGCAAAATCCAGTTTTTTATAACAATCCGTACAGATAAACGGATTGTTGCCCCCGCCGGAGCTGTCTTTTTCAATTTTCACCCTGCCGAGTATTTTTCCGCAGCCCGGACACACTCTTGGGTATAATGTACCAAGCAGGCCTTCCCGCAGGTTTTTAAGCCTGCGGGTTTCTTCAATTGTAAGTTTCATCGGATTTCCTTACTTAGGCCTACAGAATGCGGCCTCTGGTTTCTAAGATGCGCTCTTCAAGACCTGAAAAGCGTACTGTTTCGCGTATATTGTTTATCATGCTGCGCACGGTTTCCTCGGAGCCTACAATGCAGACACACTTCCTGGCCCTCGTTACAGCTGTATAGAGGATATTTCTGTTCATCAGCATGGAAGGACCGTTAAGCAGCGGCAATATCACTGCCGGGTACTCGCTTCCCTGAGCCTTATGAATGGTGGACGCATAGCTGAGAGTCAGTTCCTCGAGTTTTTCAAAATTGTAAATGACATATTTGCCGTCATCAAATGCCACTTCCATCAGCTGTGTACTCTCATTAATCTTTTCAATGGTACCTATGTCACCGTTAAATATGCCGGTCCCCCGGTCATAAACAAATCCTGACTTTGTCCTCAGCTCCCACTCCAATGTGTAGTCATTCTTGATATGCATGACCTTATCGCCCTCACGGAATACCATGTCCCTGACAGGAAGTTCTTTTTTGAATCTGTCAGGAGGATTAAGGCTTGCCTGCAGGAATGTGTTTATCTGTTCAACTCCCAGACTACCTTTTTTTGACGGAGCCAGCACCTGTATGTCCCTGATCTCAGCATTCACATAACCCGGAAGTTTATCTTTTATCAACGTCAGGATGCTCCCAAGTATTATTCCGGGATTATCTCTCTTTATGAATATGAAATCCCTGCTGTCCGTGCGCAGTTCAATCTGCTCGCCTCTGTTGATCTTGTGGGCATTAACAATAATGTCGCTTTCCTCAGCCTGCCTGAATACCTTATTAAGCTTTACGGTATTAAAACAGCCGGAACTTATTATGTCCTTAAGCACATTTCCGGCTCCCACAGACGGAAGCTGGTACGCATCTCCCACAAATATCAGCCTGGTCCCAGGAGTTATGGCCTTTAACAGGGCAGCCATCAGGAATATGTCAACCATGGACATTTCGTCTATTATGATCACATCCGCGTCGAGGGGATTATCTTCATTTCTCTCAAATCTTGCGCCGGCAGAAGAATCTTCTATCTCACCTGCCAGTTCCAACATCCTGTGTATCGTGCTGGCCTCCAGTCCGCAGGCCTCAGTCATTCTTTTTGCTGCCCTTCCGGTAGGTGCGGCCAGAAGAATCCTTTTATAGTCCTTTTCAAAATATTTGATTATGGCATTTATTGTCGTGGTCTTTCCTGTTCCCGGACCGCCTGTCATTATCAGCAGACCTGATGTGGCAGCTGCTCTTACAGCTTCTATCTGGAGCTCATCCAGTTCCAGGCCCGTCTCACTCTCAACCGAGGCAATTTTTTTATTCAGTTCTTCTTCACTGACTTTTCCTTTGAGGTTCAGCCTGTGAAGCATCGCTGCAATATTATATTCAGTATAATAATACGAAGTATAATAAATCTGTCTGCCTGTTTCATTTTCCTTTATTATCACCCGACTGTCGATTGCCAGGTCCATTATGCATTTTTCTATGTCACTTTTTTCAATATCACACAGTCCGTCCACTGTTGCAGGCTGCAGCGTTTCCATAACCTTGCTGCAAAGAAGATTTTCCGGCAGATATACATTACCGTCACCGGCAGCCTTTACAAGAAGATGAATGATGCAGCATTTGATCCTGAATTCACTGTTCGGAGCTATTCCGGTATTAAATGCTATTTCATCGGCCTTTCTGAAGCCAATGCCCGTTATGTCGTCCGCCAGACGATATGGATTGTCTCTGATGATGTCATACACATCTCTTCCGTATTGGGAATATATCCTGATGGCCAGGGAATTATTTATGCCATACTGCCCCAGGAAAATAAGGGCGTTTCTCAGATCCTTTTTTTCTTCCTGCTGGGCACTGATCTCCTGGGCCTTTTTCATGGAAATTCCCCTGATCTCCGCAAGCCTTTCAGGTTCTTCATCAATTATCCGCAGGGAATCCTCACCGAATTTTTCAACTATTCTTTTGGCCGTTACCTGACCTATGCCCTTAATGGCACCGCTTCCAAGGTAACGTTCAATAGCCACTATTCCTTCCGGTGCGATGGCCTGCGCTGTTTCCACTTTAAACTGGTCGCCGTACATGCTGTGATGGACCATTTCTCCGGTCAGTTCCATGTACTCGCCCTCATTTATAAAACGAAAAACGCCTACACATGTAGTCTCGCATCCATTTTCCTCGATGCTGGCAACGGTGTAGCCGTTTTCATTATTTCTGTATACTATTCGATCAACATATCCTCTGATTGTTTCCAAGTGTCAGCTTTCCCGAATGTGTATTAGTTATTGTCCTTTCCAAGGTATTCAATGAACAGACCTGTGCCAATGGCAACACAGAGCATAGGATCCTCTGCGGTGATGGCATTGATTCCGATCCTGTCTTCTATCAGTTCCTCAAGACCTCTAAGGAGACATCCGCCTCCTGTCATTACGATTCCTCTGTCTGCAATGTCTGCCGCAAGCTCAGGAGGAGTCTTTTCCAGTACCTCATGAACAGCTTCAACGATCTGGGATACAGATTCCCTCAGGGCTTCTTCAGTCTCAGATGCAGTTACCGTAACTTTACGCGGAAGGCCCGAAACAAGATTACGTCCTCTTACGTCCATTGTGGCATCCTCGCCTGTCAGGAAACAGGTTCCGATCTGGATCTTTATTTCCTCTGCTGTTCTGTCACCTATCAGCAGGTTATGTTTCTTTCTCATATACCTGACGATGGCTTCATCGAAATCGTCTCCTGCAATCTTAACGGATGTGCTGGCAACAACACCGCCGAGAGAAATGACTGCTATGTCTGTAGTTCCGCCGCCGATATCCACGATCATGTTTCCGCAAGGCTTGGTAATGTCCACACCTGCTCCGATTGCTGCAGCAATTGGTTCCTCGATGACAGCCACCTCACGGGCACCTGCCTGATATGCTGCATCCTCTACCGCTTTCTTTTCAACCTCAGTTACGCGGCTCGGTACACAGACACTGATCCTTGGTTTTCTGAAAGTTCTCTTGCCGATAGCTTTCTGTATGAAATGCTTAAGCATCTTCTCTGTTACTGTATAATCAGAGATAACGCCTTGTCTCAGCGGTCTGATGGCCACAATGTTTCCAGGGGTTCTTCCAAGCATCAGCCTGGCTTCTTCACCGATGGCTACAATTTTCTTTGTATCTCTGTCAAATGCTACGACTGACGGCTCCTTGAGCACTACTCCTCTTCCGGATATATATACGAGCACACTGGCTGTTCCTAAATCGACTCCAATATCTGAGTTTGCCATGTTTCCTCCAACTAAAATATCTATTCAAAACAATGTAATGGTTTCTTAACAGTAGTTGTTAATTATATAGTCCGTCAAATCATTTTTCAACGGTTGAATTTGACTTTTTATCACTTGCCGTTAAGCTCGTTCCAATGGATCTTGCAATAGTACTTGCCATCTATAGGCGGATACTTTGAACTGGTCTTTGCCTCGTTCTGGCACTTATAATCTCCGTCATACGCGCAGCGTACAGCCTCCTGACCTCCATTTGCCCGTACGTAGTATGCCGCAAAAATAAACATTACTATAACAGCCAGGGCAATGGCAACTGCCCCGCCTGTGCGCACATTTCTTTCCAGTACAGCCACCGTCTCAGGGTCATTTGCATGTTTTCTTGTAATAAGGGAAGCTGCAACATATCCGATTATTCCGGCAACAATTCCCACGATCACGCCGCCGATTACATCAGTTGCATAGTGCACCATCAGGTATATTCTTGACGCACCTACAAGCAGTGCTCCTACCGGGAACAGCCAGCAAAAACCTTTGGCAGCTTTCCGTTTTGACGTAATATGGCACAGCATCAGTACTATGGCTATCTCCATGTTTCCGGTCGTATGTCCCGAAGGGAAGCAATAATCACTTTCGGAAAGCATTCCGGCGCCTGTATACCATGCCCAGTACTGAGGGTCAGTCTGCAGTGTGTTGTATGGCCTTATTCGCAAAACCAAAGGCTTTATGGCAACATTTGTTATAAGTGTTCCCACTATAACCGCAATAACAACAGCGATTCCAAGCTTTCTGGTTCTCTTGAAAAATATCATAACAAGGCCCATGACAGCAAAAAGGATTATAAACACTTCGCTTCCCAGCGCTGTAAGGCATTTGGCGATCAATGTCATAAAGCTGCTTTGCATGCTGCCGAAAAACTCAAATACGCTGTAATCGAATCCCGCAAATATTGTATCGAGCTGCGTGCCTATTGTTCCCGCTAAAAGTAATGATGTCATTATTTTGTATCCCCGTTCTTCTGTCTCTGTTTATTAGTTCTGTATATGTTATATGCAAAGTAAAGAACACATATTGCTACAAGCACAATAATTATAACTGTTGTTCCCTTTGCTCTTCCCATGATTGATGAAGATGCATTTTTAAAGGTATTTGTAAAAATCTTATCGCCTACATATTTATTAAAGCATTCACTCAAAGCAGACCCGAATGTTCCGAGAGCATCTGCATCAATTACCGTCTGGGCATCTGTTCCCACATAGTAACCCACAGCGTAGGAGTCACCTTGTATCTGGAAGGCGATCACCATGTGTCCCTCATCATACTTTGTCTCATCTGCATTAAAAAGCGTATTTTTATAGTAATCTTCTGCTTTGGCATTCAGTTCATCCGAAGTAAGTTTTTCTTCATCATCAACAATTAAAAGAAACGGCTGTACTCCTGTATTTTCGTAAAAGCTTATCATTTCATCATTTACATCAGTAGTTGTATAATCCGTTTCTTTTTCATAAAAACAAGTAGTTCCTTCCGGATAAACAAGATTGCACATCGAACTGTCCAGCCGGACACGGCCGGTAGTTGTTTCGCCTCCAAACAATGTCTGGCCATAAGTCGAATATAAAAGATATACAACAATGACTATGGCGAATACAACGATGGAACTGGTTCTGTTGCGTTTTACCGTATCGTACATTTCATCATTACTATTCGAATTGTCAGAGTTTCCGTAATCTCTTCTGTAATCAAAAAGTCCCATGATATCACCTCAACAAATTTAACTTTAAAATTATACCCATTCTGTGAAAGAAGGTCAAGCAAACGGCCGGCTTTTGACAGCCGGCCGTAATATTATGAATTCGATATTCCAGGTTTATCTGATCGCATCCTTCATCGACTTTACAAATTCCTTTATGTATGGCACACAATCATTTCCGTACTGAGCACAAAGTTTAACAATTGCAGAACCTACTATTGCACCATCCGACAAATCTGCCATTTTTTTGGCCTGTTCCGGGGTCGAGATGCCAAATCCCACCGCACAAGGCACGTCAGTCACAGCCTTAACCTTTGCTGTCATCGCCCCGATATCTGTAGTTATGGAGCTTCTGGTTCCTGTTACTCCAAGTGAAGAAACCATGTAAAGAAATCCCTTAGCCTGACCTGCGATCATTGCGATACGGTCATCGGATGTAGGAGCGATCATGGATATAAGAGTCATCCCGTATTTATCAAACATATCGTCAAATTCTTCTTTTTCTTCGAACGGAATATCCGGAAGAATAACTCCCAGGATCCCGGCCTTCTGTGCTCTCTTGCAGAAGCGCTCTGTTCCGTAAGAGAAAACCACATTTGCGTATGTCATGAACACCAGCGGAATATCAATATTCGAGTGAATGCGCTCAGCCATGTCAAATACCTTGTCCGTTGTCACACCGCCTTTAAGTGCTCTTTCATTGGCTGCCATGATGACAGGGCCCTCGGCTGTAGGGTCAGAAAACGGAACTCCCAGTTCTATCAGGTCTGCCCCCGCCTCTGCCATGGCATACACGATCTGTTCGGTCACCTCAATTGAAGGATCTCCACATGTAATAAATGGTATAAATGCCTTTCCGTCTGCAAATGCATCTGCTATCTGTTTACTCATTTATATTCTCCCCTCTGTAACGTGCGATGGCTGCACAGTCCTTATCTCCTCTTCCGGAGATTGTTATGACCACTATTTTTTCCTTATCCATCTTAGGAATTATCTTAATGGCATGGGCAACCGCATGTGCACTTTCTATGGCTGGGATTATTCCCTCTACCTTTGAAAGGTATTCAAATGCGCACACCGCCTCTTCATCAGTTACCGGCACATACTGTGCTCTTCCAATATCATGAAGGTATGCATGCTCCGGTCCGATTCCCGGATAATCCAGCCCTGCGGAAATCGAATATACAGGAGCAATCTGTCCATATTCATCCTGGCAGAAATAACTCTTCATGCCATGGAAAATGCCAAGACGTCCCGTGGCAATGGTTGCTGCAGTCTCCGCTGTATCAACTCCCCTGCCTGCTGCCTCACATCCAATCAGCTGAACATCCTTATCATCAATAAAATTATAAAATGTACCGATTGCATTTGAGCCGCCTCCGACACAGGCCATTACCACATCCGGAAGGCGTCCTTCCATCTCGAGACACTGCTCCTTGATTTCCTTGGAAATGACTGCCTGAAAATCCCTGACGATGGTCGGAAATGGATGAGGACCCATTACTGAACCCAGGCAATAATGAGTATCGCTCATTCTGTTGGTCCACTCCCTGAATGCTGCAGAACATGCATCTTTAAGAGTTCCGGTTCCTGTTTCAATCGGCACAACCTCTGCTCCGAGAAGTCTCATCCTGTATACATTCAGGGCCTGACGGATGGTATCTTCCTTACCCATGAATACCACACATTCCATGCCAAAAAGAGCTGCTGCTGTGGCAGTAGCCACGCCGTGCTGGCCGGCACCGGTTTCCGCTATCAGCCTGGTCTTTCCCATCTTTTTTGCAAGCAGTGCCTGTCCCAGGACATTATTTATCTTGTGGGCTCCCGTGTGGTTCAGATCTTCCCTCTTTAAATATACTTTTGCCCCGCCCAGGTCTTCTGTCATGTGCTTTGCAAAGTACAGCATTGACGGCCTTCCTGCATAATTATTAAAAAGTTCCGTCAGCTCCCTGTTGAATTCAGGGTCATTCTTATAATGGTTATACGCCTCCTCCAGCTCTATAACCGCATTCATCAAGGTCTCCGGCATATACTGTCCGCCGTGAATGCCAAATCTTCCGTTTGGGTTAGTCATATTATCTCCTCCAGATTTTAAATCTTCTCCAGATTTTTTTAAAAAAATAACCCATCCCTAAAGCTGCTGCTTTAAGGACGGGTATAAAATACTCGCGGTACCACCTTAATTGACATATATGTGTCCACTTAACTCCATGCGCCGGTTTCCCGGGATATGGCTCCCCTGTGATAACGGTGGGGTTCCGTCAGCCATTACTAAGCCTGCGCCGTTCCTGCTGCCCTCATGAGTCCATTCACAATCCCTGTGACACTGCAATCCCACCATCTGCAGCTCTCTCCTGTCATACAACAGAACTGTTACTCCTCTCAATCGTCGGTTTGTTTATTTAATTGTTCAGTACTTTATCATGTTAAAGTGTCATTGTCAACTCGCATTTTCAGCCGACAATACCCTTTCTGATATCCTCGATCATTGAAAGAGCCGTTGTCTCCGAAGGAGCCTTGACGCCAATGTAGTACTTGATCTTCGGTTCTGTTCCTGAAGGTCTTACAGCAATCCAGCTGTTTTCAAGATTGAACATCAGCACATTTGACTTAGGAAGACCTGTTGACTCAGGATCATTGTAGTCAAGCATTGATACTACATCATAACCGCCGATGTTCTTTGGAGGATTGGCACGAAGGGCAGCCATGTCTGCCTGGATCTCTTCGATTCCGCTCTTACCCTTCTTGGTGATAGAGATTGTCTTCTCTTTATATACACCGTACTTTTCATAAAGAGCCTGCACTGCCTCCCAGAGAGTCAGGCCGTAAGACTTATAGAATGCGGCCATCTCACAGAGCACCAGAGCCGTTCCGCAGGCATCCTTGTCTCTTACATAATCACCGCACATGTATCCGTAGCTTTCCTCAAAGCCGAACAGGAATGTTCCTTCTCCTTTTTCTTCATGCTCAAGGATAGATCTGCCAATGTTCTTAAATCCTGTAAGAACGCTGATTGCTTCAACGTTATAGTTTTCTGCAATTGCATCCATCATTCTGCCCGAGACTATGGATCTTACTACGTATCCGTCCTCAGGAATGCCGCCGCGGGCTGCACATACATTAAGGACATATTCACAAAGAAGTGATCCAATCAGGTTTCCGTCAAGTGCGTGATAATTTCCTTCTTTATCTTTGACGTGAACTCCCAGTCTGTCCGCATCCGGATCTGTTGCCAGGGCAATGTCTGCATCAACCTCTTTTGAAAGAGCGTCTGCCAGATCAAATGCTTCCTGAACTTCAGGATTTGGATAGCTTACAGTAGGGAAATCTCCGTCCGGGATCTGCTGCTCCTTAACGATATGAATGTTCTTAAACCCTGCATCTTCAAGAGCGCCCGGAACAATGGTAATTCCCGTTCCATGGAGCGGTGTGTAAACAATATTGATATCATCTGCCACTTCAGCAATGATATCTTCCTCCCTGATCAGCCCGACAATTGTTCTGGTGTAAAGATCATCCATATCTTTTCCAAGTACAATGTAGAGGCCTTTTGCAATTGCCTCTTCCTTTTCCATTGCCGGAATGTCGGTCAGATCCTCTACAGCATTTACACAGTCCATGATTGCACTGTCATGAGGAGGTGTAACCTGTGCGCCGTCCTCCCAATATACTTTATATCCGTTGTACTCAGCAGGATTATGGCTTGCGGTAACGTTTATTCCGGAAATACACTTAAGATTTCTTACTGCAAACGAAAGCTCCGGTGTTGGTCTAAGGCTTTCAAACACATAAGCCTTTATTCCCTGGGCATTCAGTACGCCTGCAGCTATGTCCGCAAATTCCGGAGACATGTGTCTTGAATCATAAGCAATGGCAACACCTCTCCCGGCTCCGCCCTCCTGAGTATTGATGTAATCGGCCAGACCCTTGCTCGCCTTGGCAACGGTATATCTGTTCATACGGTTTGTACCTGCACCGATCACGCCTCTGAGGCCTGCAGTACCGAATTCCAGTTCCTGATAGAATCTGTCCTCGATTTCAGATGGGTCATCCTTGATCCCCCGGAGTTCTTCTTTTGTTTCCTCGTCAATCCTTGGGTTTTCCAGCCATTGTTTATAAATGTCTTCTGCTTTCATGTTTCACCTCTTATATGATTTTTAATAAAGCTTCTTTTTTATTCAGCTGCGGCTCTTCAATTACCCTGTCCAACAGCATGTTTAACGTTTCTCCGATCTGCTTTCCCTGAGGAATTCCTGCAGCCATCAGGTCGGCTCCTGTAATATCCAGCATCTGTATACAGTATGCATCACCCCGGTCAAGGACCTTTAATGCCTGTTTTTCAAGTTCCTGCACATCCTCTGAGCATGCCTCTTTAAACCTTAAAGCCAAAAGGTACAGTTCCCTGCCCATTATCCTGAGGTCGCCTCTGATTGAAACCGGATCCGCTTTCCATTTATAGTTTTCATCATCAGATGTGTACTTTAAAACTCCGCTTACCAGATCTTTTGTCCGGTTGTCAAAAGTCATCCTTCTCATGACTTTGGCGCATTCGTTCCACTTAAGGTCCTTAAAAAATGCAGCCAGCCGCAGAACCTTTCCATTTTCATCCGCACATTCCGGAATATTTTCCCATATGTCCTCAGAGCTTTCCAGGAAACACCTGTCCCATACCTCCGGCACTATATACTCTGCCAGTCCCAGCTTTGCATATTGATTGACATAAGAAGGATTCTTTGAATATATGGTTTTTTCAAATTCCACCCTGATGCGTTCCGCACTGACCAGGACCAGTTTAGGAGCAAAGACAGAAATTGCCCGCCTGGTCTCTTCCTCTATGTCAAAAGAAAGCTGCGCCGAAAAACGGACTGCCCTCATTATCCTGAGTGCATCCTCTGCAAATCGCTTTTGCGGATCACCTACAGCACGGATAATCCCGTTTTTCAGGTCGCTTAAGCCCTCAAACAGATCCACTATCCCCTCCTGTGGGTCATACGCAAATGCGTTAATTGTAAAATCTCTTCTTTTCAGATCTTCCTCCAGATTTGGAGTAAACATAACAGATTCAGGATGACGGCCATCCTTATACTCGCCGTCGACCCTGTATGTGGTAACTTCGTACCCGCATCCGCCCCTTATTATCATGACAGTTCCGTGCTGTATCCCCGTATCTATTGTCACAGGGAACAAACCTTTTACCTGTTCAGGGAGTGCAGATGTGGTTATGTCCCAATCTCCGGGCTCCCGGCCAAGCAACCGGTCGCGGACGCACCCGCCCACGATATAAGCTTCGAATCCGGCGTTCCTGATAGTGTCAAGTATAAACCTGACACTGCCCGGAACATCGAAATTAATATCAGAATTATTGTAATTGTTACTGTCCGCGTCGTCCATAAACGATTTAAACTTTCCTTTTGCAGATAAATCTGCTTATATTTCTGTGGTAAATGCCTTACAGATTAATATGCCTTGCCCCAGTAAACCATTGTCTTGGCAGGCTTTCCGCAGCATACACATACGTCGCTTAAGTTTTCCTGCTCAAACGGCATGCATCTTGATGTTGCGGTTGTATCTTCCTTGATCTTCAGCTCGCACTCAAGATCCCCGCACCACATGGCCTTTACAAAGCCAGGCTTGTTTTCTATTGTGTCCTTGAACTCTTCGTAGGTTCTTGCCTCATATGTATGCTCTTCAAGATGCTTCTTTGCTCTCTCGAACATGTCACCCTGCATTGTCTCAAGGATTTCAGGAAGCTTGGCCCCAATTTCTCCGATTGCAACGTCAATCTTTTCTCTTGTGTCACGTCTTACGACAACAACTTTGCCCTCTTCGATATCCTTAGGACCAATCTCAACTCTTACAGGGATTCCCTTAATCTCCTGCTCGGATCTCTTCCAGCCCGGAGTCTTATCTGTGGCATCGATCTTAACCCTAAGGCCTGCGGCCTTAATTGCATCTGTTACCTCATAGGCTTTATCCAGTACGCCTTCCTTGTGCTGGGCAATAGGCATTACCATTACCTGAGTCGGTGCGATCCTTGGCGGAAGCACCAGACCGCTGTCGTCACCGTGTACCATGATTATGGCACCGATGGTTCTTGTTGACAGTCCCCAGGATGTCTGATGAACATACTTGATGGTATTGTCCTTATCGGTAAATGTCATGTCAAAGGCTCTGGCAAATCCATCTCCGAAGTTATGGCTTGTACCTGACTGAAGGGCCTTGCCGTCATGCATCAGGGCTTCAATCGTATATGTAGCTTCGGCGCCTGCAAATTTTTCTTTGTCTGTTTTTCTTCCCTTGATCATTGGGATTGCAAGATATTTCTCGCAAAATTCAGCATACACATTAAGCATCAGTTCAGTGCGTTCCTGAGCCTCCTCGGCAGTTGCGTGAACCGTATGGCCTTCCTGCCATAAAAATTCAGAAGAACGCAGGAATGGACGGGTTGTCTTTTCCCATCTTACTACTGAGCACCACTGGTTGTAGATCTTTGGAAGATCCCTGTAGCTCTGTACAATATTGGAATACAGATCACAGAACAGTGTCTCTGATGTCGGACGTACGATAAGTCTCTCATCCAGCTGCTCGCCGCCGCCCAATGTTACAATTGCACATTCCGGGGCAAAGCCTTCCACGTGATCCTTCTCCTTCTGAAGAAGGGATTCCGGAATAAAAAGGGGCATATAAACATTCTCAACGCCTGTTTCCTTAAACATTGCATCCAGATTTTTCTGGATGTTCTCCCAGATGGCATATCCAGCCGGAAGGATCATCATACAGCCCTTAACGCTGGAATATCTCATTAATTCAGCTTTTCTGACTACATCTGTGTACCACTGCGCAAAGTCCTCGCCCATTGGTGTTATGTCTTCAACAAATTTCTTATCTTTTGCCATTTTCTGCCTCTAATTTAAATTAATTATAAATATTTCTTCAATGTCGGAACAAGATCAAGTCTCTCCCAAGGAAGATCCAGACTCTTTCTGCCGAAATGTCCGTATGCCGCAGTCTGTTTATATATTGGTTTTCTAAGGTCCAGTTTCTTTATGATTGCTGCAGGTCTCAGATCAAAATTATCACGGATGATCTTTGTAAGGTCTCCATCCGAAAGCTTTCCTGTGCCGAATGTATCACACATTACCGATGTAGGCTCAGCAACACCAATCGCGTAAGATACCTGGATCTCACATTTTTCAGCCAGTCCTGCCGCAACGATGTTCTTTGCCACATACCTTGCCGCATATGCTGCACTTCTGTCAACCTTGGTGCAGTCCTTTCCCGAAAACGCTCCGCCGCCGTGACGGCCCATTCCGCCGTAAGTATCAACAATTATCTTTCTTCCCGTAAGGCCTGTATCTCCGTGAGGGCCTCCGACAATGAACTGTCCTGTCGGATTTACGAAATATTTCGTATGTTCGTCCACCATGCCTTCAGGAAGCACCTGTGAAAACAGATATTTGTGAAGGTCTGCCTCTATCCTGTCTCTGTTGACATCAGGGGTATGCTGGGTTGAGCACACAACAGCATCAATCCTGAAAGGCTTTCCGTTTTCGTCATATTCTACAGTAACCTGTGCCTTGCCATCGGGCCTAAGGTACGGCAGTGTGCCGTCTTTTCTCAGGTCTGTCAGCTTCTTTGTCAGCTGATGCGCCAGGCTGATAGGCATCGGCATCAGTTCTTCGGTCTCATTTGATGCATAACCGAACATCATTCCCTGATCTCCTGCACCTGTAGACTCATCGTCCGCAGCCTTGTCAACACCCTGTGCAATATCCGGAGACTGTGTATTCATCAGTACCTTTACCTCACAGGTATCACAATCGAAGCCGATATTCCTGTCCGTATATCCTATTTCTCTTACTGTATCTCTGGCTATCTTTTCATAGTCAATGTCAGCAGTTGTCGTAACCTCACCCATTACCAGGATGAAATCCGTTGCAACCGTTGTCTCACATGCCACTCTTCCCATTGGATCCTGGGCCATGATCGCATCAAGAACACTGTCAGATATCTTATCGCAGATCTTGTCCGGATGTCCTTCGGTTACCGATTCAGATGTAAATAATCTTCTTTCCATAAATTATCCTATCTTAATTTCCCGTCCTTCTTCGTCCACTTCAACTCTTCTTATGTCAGCTCCAAGCTTTCTCAGTTTTCCGGAAAAGTTCTCATATCCCCGCTTAATAAATTTAATTCCGTCTACCTGGGAGGTACCTTCTGCTGCAAGCGCAGCCAGCACCAGAGCAGCGCCGGCCCTGAGATCAGGTGCACTGACCTTGGCCCCCGACAGTTTGGAAACTCCTGTTATGATGGCCGTATTGCCTTCTACCTTTATTCTGGCTCCCATTCTGGCCAGCTCCGCAACATATTTGAATCTGTTTTCAAATATGTTCTCAGTTATCGTGCTCATGCCTTCAGCCAGGGCCAGGGCCACACCTATCTGCGGCTGCATGTCCGTCGGAAATCCCGGATACGGCATTGTTTTTACTCTTGTGGCTCTGAGTCTGTGGTCTGCAATGACTCTCACCGCCTCATCATATTCTTCTACTCTGCATCCGATATCCTTAAGCTTGGATGTAATACTCTCAAGATGCTTTGGAATGACATTCTTTACCGTAATGTCTCCCTTTGTTACCGCTGCCGCAAACATGAATGTTCCGGCTTCAATCTGATCAGGGATAACCGTATAATCCGTGCCATGCAGTTTTTTAACGCCTTTGATCTTAATGACATCTGTACCTGCTCCCCTTATTCTCGCACCCATGCTGTTCAGCATGCTGGCAAGATCTACCACATGCGGTTCCTTGGCAGGATTCTCGATTATTGTATCGCCTTCGGCCAGCACCGCTGCCAGAAGCACATTTATGGTGGCTCCAACGCTTACCACATCAAAATATATATGGTTTCCGGTCAGGTCCGGGGCCTCCGCCTTAACCTGTCCGCCGTCCAGATTGACACTGGCACCAAGGGCTTCAAATCCTTTGATATGCTGATCTATCGGTCTTGCTCCGATAACACATCCGCCCGGCATTGCAACCTCAGCTTTATGATATCTTCCGAGAAGACTGCCCAAAAGATAATAAGATGCCCTGATCTTTCTTATGTAATCGTCATCAATTGAATATGAATTAACCGTCGCGCCGGTAATTTTCACCTTATGTCGGCTGATACGCTGCACAGTGGCACCGATATGGGCCATGGCATCCAGCATGACATTTATGTCACTGACATCCGGAAGATTGTCTATTATCACCGGTTCGTCAGTCAGTATAGCTGCGGGGATAAGCGCCAATGCCGCATTTTTCGCACCATAGATATCAACGTCACCTATCAGCGGCGAACCCCCTCGGACTATGTATTGTTCCATATTAAACCCCTAAAAATTTGCGCTCAACGAAATCTGCGTATGAGAGCGCAGTTTTGCGGATTATAGCATAAAAAAAAGGAGAGAACAAGATATTCTCTCCTTTTTGTCATTATATGCGTAATAATTACTCTACATCCGATGTGCAGTGAGGGCACTTTGTAGCCTCAATTGAGATCTCGCTCTTGCAGTAAGGACAGATCTTTGTAGTTGGAGCTTCTTCCGGTGCAGGACCCTTCTTAGCTTCCTGCCTGGCTCTCATCTTATTAACTCCCTTTACAAACAGGAACAGTACAAATGCAACGATCAGGAAATTTATTACAGCCATGATAAAGTTTCCATAAGTGAAAACTGATCCGTTAATTGTTACTGAAAGGCTTGAGAAGTCCTGTTTGAAGATTATGCCGATAAGCGGTGAGATCAGATCTGCTACTACAGAATCAACGATAGCCTTGAATGCAGCACCGATTACAACGCCAACAGCCATGTCCACAACATTGCCACGGTTAATGAACTCTTTAAATTCTTTTACTAAACCCATTTTTCATTCCTCCAATTTCTGTGCTCAGTCTCACCCCAAAATGTCCTGACACCACCTGTTTTAAGCCGGCGCCTAAAATCCGGTGCCGTACGTTAATCACATTCGGTATTATAATGATAAACACAGTCATATTCAAGTCCTTCAGGCCAAGATTTTCCGGTTAATTCTTTTTAATTTCCGCGTTTGTTTTTCTTTTTGCCCTTATCCACTTCGATAGAATACCACTGGGCATCTATTGCAGCAGCCAGAGTTCCGTTTGAATAAAACTCCAATGCATTGGTTGCCTCATTCTTTCTGAATCCGTCAGACATGAAAAACGGTCCCTGCTCCGTCTTTTGTGCTACTGTTACTCCTTCAAGCCTGTAGAATATCTCATCTACCAGAGCAGCGTAGGAAAGTTCCGGATAGGCAACAAGTATTTTTGTCACCTGAAACATTTTCGCGTGCTCGCTTCCGTCCTTTATGATCCCTTTTTCCAGCATTTCGCTTCCAAATCTGTACCTGGACACCTTAAGGATTCCGGTATTCGATCCCTTTGGTACTTTAAGTTCTACTTTGAGGGGATACTTGTCATCAAAAAGCTGACTTAAGTAAAGCGGGAAATCAGTCTTTATGACACTGGCATTCAGGTCAAGCGGCAATTTTCTTCTGATCCTGTCCAGTTCAAAGCCTACCTTCCCTGCCACGCTTTCATCTCCCGGGTGCTTTCCAAGTTCCTTTCTTTTTCCGACTGCGTACTCGGCCTCCAGATAAAACTTATATGCGTCCCTCAGATTCATTCCGTATATCAGGTCATCTCTGCACGCATTTCCCATACGCAGGGCATATTCCGGCAGCTTGTTTTCAAAGTTGCCTGCGCAGAAATCATTAAAAGAATCCCGGTACCCATCCACAATGATGTTCAGGGCCATGTCTATATTTTTAACTGTTCCCTTCCCTGCAAGCAGCATGTCCGAGGCCCTGTATCCGGCCTCATCAATTCCGGCCATGGCAGCATATGTAAAATAACTGAATGCATCTTTATATTCAGGAACATTTCCATTGGCAAAACCGTAATAGCATATATAGCCCAGCGCGTTAGCCGCATACGGATCTCCTGTTTTGGCATAATATTCTTCCAGGTAGTGCTTTGCCAGTTCCAGATTTTTCTCAAACGCAGGATTCCCCTCAAAATATCCCCACGCCAGGGTTTTCATTGCCAGCGGTTCGCCTTCATTATACAGATCCTCCACAAATTCTCTGTATTTTTCCAGTGCCTTCTCTCCCGCGCCTTTAAGGCTGGATGGGTTTTCATACCCTGCTATGATATGTTTCTTCTCAGACGATGAGTACACCCATTTATCTCTCGGTCTTGTCTGATTGTATTCATATACGTTGACACGGCTTATTATGTCATCACTGACTGCTTTATATCCGGTTTCTTCTATCAGTTTTTTTACATGACCTGCTTCCCAGTCAAAAGGTTCCTCGAACTTTATTATGAAATGTTCAATGTATTCCTTCTGGCTGAATCTCTCCTCCAGCTTCCAGTACAGTTTTTCAACCAGCCCATAAGCTACGATGAACATCTCATCATCATTTTCAGGACAGTCCGAGAAGAAGTCCTCCCTGTATCTTTCTTTTATTCCCAGATCATCATAGAACACATTTATTATGATCCAGAACCATTCCTTGAAATCCTGAAGGCAGTTTCCTCTTCCGCCAATATAAAGAAGCGCATCCCTGATATCCGAGGCCGTCATGTCATATTTTTGTGCGGCCTTTATGTTAAACGGTGGAAATACCCGGTCCTTTATGTCCCTGTACATGTCCCTGGCAGAAACCAGCCTTTGCAGTTCCTCACAGTTCAGCTCCAGCGGAGCAATTTTATCCATTGCCCTGGCGTTCAATGTCATCATCTCTCCCGGCTCGTTATTTTCATCGTAAGGGATGACCACATATCCGCCCTCTTTATCCAGCATTGTTATCTTGCAATAACATCCTGCCTTGTCACCATATTTTATTGTTGCCCAGTCCTTAGGGCTGAATTTTCTTTTTCCCATATTTTTTCTCTTTTATTTTTCAAAATAGATTGAAGTATTCTATCACATTTATTCTCCAAAAGAAACTTCAGCCCATCATTTTTACTGGCAATGCAATTTTACATAAAGTATAATTAAATAAGCTTGGGGAAGTTATTTTTACAGACTTTTGAGCACAAAGGAGATTTCTATGGCATTTGGACTTAGCCGTGAGGCCAGATTTAACAGATATTTTGAAGGCTATGAAAGGCGCACCATCGTGGACAGAAACGGCCAGGAGCGCACTAAATTTGTTTACATCAAGGAATATTACAGACCTAAAATGTCCGAAGGTGCCTTCACAGGCCGCAAGGTTTTAAACATTGTCTTATTTCTTATCGCGGCAGCCGCTCAGGTCTATGCCGGCTTTGCCTCTCTTCCGATGAATTCTGTCAAGTACATGGGCTTCGCACAGTGTCTTGGAATCCTCGGCATGATATTGCTGGCTGTATACCTTATCACCCACATGTCTGCCGCCTACACCATGGAGATCCACGCCTACAAGGGTGCCCACGAAAAGCTGACCATCGCCGGCATGCTGGTAACCATTGGCTTCGGTGCGATATTTATTGCCGCCCTGGTGGCCATGATCATCTGCAAATCTTACACCTTCATGTCATTTATCTGGTTATTGATGTACCTGATAGCTGCCTGTGCAATTCTCATCATCTGGCTGCTTGAAAAACGCACCGATTACGACATTCTGCCGCCAAACCCACAGTACTGATACTGCCTGTGCCCGCGCAGATTTGTGAATCAGGCGCCTCTGTATATGATTTTATTTTTTTGAAACGGCTCGAAAGTGCTAACCTCATAGCACAAACAAAAATACAACCCCCTCCCTGTGGAACTCGGGCACTTGCTTTGAAACGCTCGTTGATGCAAGTGCCCTCAGACAGTCCTCGGGAGGGGGTATTTGTTTGTACTATTCGCTAAGTACTTTCGGCTAATTGTTTCAAAAAATTAAAATCATATATTGATGGTGCCTGAACAGCAGATCTGCCTGTGGGGCCAACAGGCCGGATAAATAAAGGGCCGACGTCAGGCAGAACAAAATCAGAAAGGTTTGAATAAAAAACATTCGGAGCATGCCCTGGATTTAGTTAGCCTCTCCCATTATTTGAAAAAGGCAAGGATGGGGGACCTCAAGTCCGTGGCCATCCTTAGGAGTACTGAGAAAAGATTTCTTCAGGAAATCTTT
>R11__coassemble_578_pt1 | contig 23475 bp, 15 predicted proteins | sample R11__metabat2_high_PE_009 | metagenome-assembled genome bin R11
GTACAGCAGGAGCTTCTGTTTTTCCTTCGTCGCTCAAATCAGTTGTATATATTTCAGCTTCTGCCCAGCTCTTTGATGCATATCTTGTCTGCAGCAGCTTGCTGATATCCATTGCATCACTTCCCTTACCATCTTTCGGAATCAATGTAACAGTACATTTGCTGCCTTCATCCACGTCAACAAGCTTCAGAACATCAGCCAGCTCCACGTATTCAGTAACCATGCCGATGCATCTAGGATCAGGTTTCTTGTTTACTCCGGTGTAGAATATCTGTCCGTTCTTAATTGTTACATCTGCTCCAGCTGCCAGATCGACAGTTTTTTCTGTAATTGTTTTGCCGTCTAAACTGTTTACTGTTAATTTGACAGGATATGAAGGGCTTCCGCCTTCATCTGCGAAAGCAAATGTAGGCACGAAGGTTACTGCCACCATCAGGCACAGCAGCCATGCCAGGCATTTTTTCGTTAATCTCTTGGTTATACTCATAAATTCCTCCTAACTATAACCGCATAATCTGTTTATATTTTATCTTGGTATATGCAATTTTATCTGAAATTGCCACGCGTCATTGTTGGCAGAATACCATTCCGGGGTAATTAAGTTGTTGGTACAACATAAAAATGATTTTTTTGTATAAACAACAGAACAGGAGCGATTTTTTTCGCTCCTGCTCTGCAAGTCAAATTATCATTTTTTAAGTATCAATCAAATCGGTTAGGCCATGTACAGATTATACGGCAAACATCATCACTTGTATGTTGGCGTACCAACATTTACTGTTATCCGAAGCTCACTCTGCTGGTGTTTCTAAGGATATCATATGGTGCTCCAGCGCTTCTATATCCCTGAAGCAAAGTCTGCCGTCTTCTTTATCTATGAGTCCCTGCTCTGCAAGCTGCTGCATCTGACGTGTTACCGTTACCCTGTTCATGCCCAGAATATCCGCCATCATCTGATGACTTATACGACGATTAAGAAGGTAAGAACCGTCTTGCTGCAGCTCACCATAGTGCCCGGCATATATAAGCAGCATTTTGCAGATTTTCCATTCTGCACTCTGCCTTGGACCCAAGCGTAAGTGCTCCATTGACGAAAGAAACTTTGTAGATAGGGATTCACACACATCCATAACTATGTCTATGTTGTGCTTAAATGCTCGTTTCAGATTGCACTTATCAATTATGATAAGCTCACACTCCTCCAATGTTTTGAATTCCACTGGACATGGTTTGTCAAAAAGTAAGCATTCTTCCATAAACATTGAGCCCGGCTCCATTATGTTATATACTCTCTGGTCTCCGCTATAGGAAAACTCATAGCATACGACTCTGCCGGTCTTCACCACATAGCAGGCATCTGGAACTTCGCCAACCTTACCTATGACAGTATTCTTCTTATACTTTCTGCATTCTCCAAGAGCCGCCAGGCGTTCTATACCCCTTGGCAGATACAAAAGGTGATACTGGTAATCATTATCGGCTTTAACAAAACGTTCAAAAGCACAGTTTTCTTTCTGGCATTTCATAACGACACCTCCAAGCCGTGATAACTTTTAAACCACTACAAAGATAATTCCATGAATCGTCATAACAACAATTTGTTAAACTTTTATCATCCTTCAAACAAAAGTATATCACAGCTTGCCTGACAGTGCATAAATTATTTAGTCTCATCTGCCTGCTTTATTTATCCTTTTCTGCCTGCTCCAGCTTTCGCAGTTCTCTGGCAAACAGCACACCTGCTGTTATGGCCATGGCCAGATCAGCAACAGGTCCTGCCCACAGAACACCATTAAGTCCCATGAATTTCGGGAGCAAAATCAATAATGGCGGGAAAAAAATGATCTGCCTTACAAGAGATATTGCTACTGATTTGGACACCTTGCCCTGGGAAGAAAAGAATCCGGCAATTGAACTCTGCAGCCCATACAAGGTAATAAGCATGAAGAAAATTCTGAAGAATTTACTGGCGAATTCGAAATACTGTTCATCCCCCTCTCCGAACAGTGCTGTAATCTGCACAGGCAGCAACTGGTAACAAAGAAATATTATGAAGCCGCACAGCAGCACCAGAGCAATTACCTTCTTAGCCGCTTCAGCAACACGGCTGTAATTGCCTTTGCCGAAGTTGTAGGATGAAATTGGCTGAAGTCCGTTCGTAAGCCCTGTAATCATGGCATTGGCCAAAGTGTTGACCTTGTGGGCAATGCCTGCCACAGCCAGACATACATCGCTGCCATAAACTGATCTGGCTCCATATGTACGCAAAGCATTATTCATGAACACCTGCACCAGAGCCTGTGTACCGAAATTAAAGGCCGGACCGATTCCAATTGCCGCCATCTGACCATAGAGCCTGATATCCGGCTTGAAGTCAGAGGCTGCAAGCTCGAATGCTTTAAAACGGTTTCTCATGTACCATACCACCATTCCGGTGCTTACTGCCTGAGAAATGAGAGTTGCCCAGGCCGCTCCTGCTATGCCTAGTCCAAGTCCGAATATGAAAATTGCGTCCAGTATTATATTAAGAATCGCACCTGCTGCCACCACAGCCAAAGAGAAATTCGGGGATCCGTCTGCTCTGATTATGAACGGGCCGGAAGCTCCAACCATAGAAAAAACAAATGACAGGGAGATTATCCTGGCGTAGGTTGTGGCATATGGCATTACCGTTTCTGTGCATCCAAACAGATGCAGAAGCGGCTGTGTCCAGATAAGCATTGGAATCATTACTATGAGACCACACAGAATCATTATCCCAAATCCACCGCCAACACAAGCCCTGGCCCTGTCCATGTTATCGTTGCCACGATTAATATTCATGGCATTTGATGGGCCCACCCCGCACATAAGTGACAGCGCTGTAATAAGTGTTACCACAGGAAATACAACGTTTGTGGCAGCATTCCCTGCAACCCCAAGAACATTGCCGATAAACAGCTGGTCCACAATATTATACAGGCACGTAACAAGACTGCTTGCCAGGGATGGTATGCAAAAGCTAACAAGGAGCTTTGATATTTTCTCTGTTTCTAACGGATTTCCCTTAGGAGCACCAGATTTATTTCCCATTAATTTTCCTCTACCTTGCCCTGTACCTTTGCCTCTTCCTTAAGCTTTTCTCTGGCTGCCTTGCGTTTAGCGTCCAGTTCAGCCTTAGCAGCTTCATCAGTAACTGCATTGTTTAATATGAGAGCTAGCGCTTTATCTCTTTGAAGCTTGGCAGCCAGCAGTTCCTTATCTATATTGGCCTCAGCCTCCTGAGGCTCAATTCCGTACTGATCTGCCAGTTCCTCAATAAACTGATGTATTTCATCGGCATTTACAGATATTTCTTCTTCCTTTGCCACTGCATCAAGAAGCAGATCAAGGCAAACCTCCTTAGCTGCCTGAAGTTCTCTCTGGTTTTTCCACTGCTCCTCTGTCAGTTCCAGCGAACCAAGATAAGCCTTGAAAATTTCCTCTGTTGTTTCATCTGCAGTCTTTTTTGCCTTTGCGGCCTCCCTATCTGCCAGTATCTTGTCGTATTTTTTACTAAAATTCTCTGGAAGTCCATGATAGCGTTCTGCCATTGTTGTGATGGTTTCCTTCATGAATTCCTTCCAGTCCAGCTCATGCTCCGCAGAAGCTGTCTGAAGCATTATGTCCATTGCCTCACGCCTTACCTGAGTCATCGGTCTGGAAATCCCGGCTGCAACGTAAGCCTGATCAAGAATAACCAGAATATCTGCCAGCAGATGATATACAGCATCATTATTTATTGCCAGCTTTTCCTGTGCTACAATTGCATTCAGCTTCTGGAGTATCATGTGTGGCGGTATTTCGCCCTTCATGTTTTCGCAGGCACGCTGTATAACAAACTGCTCGAACTCCATCTGATTTTCATCTCTCCTGAATGGAGCTGCGATGCCCTTGTACTGACCAAGTTCCACATCCGGATATGTATCAGCTTTAACATTGAATTTAACTCCTCCATCAGGAGTGAACTGCATATCATCCACAGCCGGCCGGCCCATGATTCTTGTGCCGCTTTCGGCAAGGAAGCTGTTAAAGCTTTCAGGAATTATTTTTTCCAGGGCCTCATCGAACAAAACAGCCGGGCCATATGTCATTTCAAGATCTCCAAGAAGAGCCAGTCCCGGAGCTTTGCCCATTACCGGATATCTGTCCGTATTGTCCATATAGGCCGTATGTCTTGCCCTGTCAAATTCATCTTTATCAATCTGGATTTCAACATTAAGAACGTAATTATTAATTTCTTTTTTATTGATATTCATACCCTCAGTTCTCCTCTATTGATTCATCTGTTGCCTGCACCCAGGCATCGGATTCCGTTATTACCCTCTGCCAATCAATAACTTCCGTTTGAAAAAAATCCGCCGTTCAGACCTCCTGTAGGTGCCTCGTCGAATTCTATTCTGCCAACAACCTCCACAGGATCTGTGAGTTTCTTGTTTATGAAGTCATCATGCCCATCCTTCAGGGTTTTGATTTCTGCTTCAGTGCACAGTGTATCATGTGTAATCTTGTGCCACATTCTCGCCAGAAGTTCAAAGCGCTTCTTCTCGTCAGGCATCATATTGAAAAAGTTAATGTAGGTTTCTGTTCCTACTCTTTCTATTTTCTTGTACTGAAGAGTGCACCAGTATAGTTCTTCCACTGTTATGTCGTATGGGTCTTTCTTTCTGTCATCAATCAGCGCCAGCTCATCCCCCTTGCGACCGTGAAAGATTTCGAAATCATCGATTTCCTTGTTCCAGTAGCCTGTGCCGATAATCGCCTGCACTCTGCCGAATTCAGCCTTAATAAATGCTGCCCGCTCCTCTTCAATCAGTGGCATAATCTCCTTCATCTGTGCCACAAGTTCTTTTCTTTCTTCTTCATACTTGTTTGACATTTTCTTTTCCTCCCGGGCCATGCCCTGTCTATATATTCCAATCCAGCTCTTCCACAGCTTTTGTTATTTCCAGCTGCCGTTCTGCAAACTGCAGTTCCTTGTTGTGCATATAGTATTTATCGCATCCGTAATGGCCTATGAATCTGGCTGTGTAGTAGTTTACTGTCAGTTCTGTTACGAATATCAGAATTTCGTTTCCATCCGTTTTAACAATTTCTGTTCTTCCCTCTGCTGCATCCCCTTCAAAGGCTTTCTCGCAGAATTCGAATGCGTTCGCCAATGCGTCCTTCCCTGCCGCTGCAGCTTCCTTAAGCTGTGTGACAACATCTGCGAAGCTTTTTTTGATTTCCGCAAAAGCAGCCTCATTTTCGCCGGCCTCCTTCTGCTCAGCTGCCACAGATATCCTGCCTTCTCTGATCAGCTCTGCTCTAACATTTTCCAGCCATTTAATTGCTCTCTGATATGCCTTCTGTTTGTTAAGAGAAAGGGCTGATGCCTTTCTTCCTTTTTCAAGGATTTCTGTCTGGGTTTCTATTGCCTTTGCAAGATCTGATTTGTATTCCTTAAGCACCGGGGTCAGTATGTCCAGCATGTCCTCCATTTCGCACACGCTGCGAAGCCTTGCCGTTACTGCATCAAACAGCAGTCCCATGAAGCTTAATCTCTCGTCTGCAGGTGCCCGCTGAGCTCTGAACAGTACATCCTCTCCGGCTTCGCCCTGAAGAATTGCGTCGATTTTGTAATCGCTTTTGTATTTATTGAACAGGTCATAATATATTGAGAAATCCTTGGCTATTTTTGGTGTCTGAATATACTGCTGTACAAGAAGCTCATCTACTTGTAGATTGTTGGCCTCGTACAGCTTAATCATTTCAGATAAATCATCCCAGCCTCTTGCTGTTACGAAGTGTTTGCCATCCACTGTACTTTCGACCTTGTAGAAATCTTTTTTTCTGGCTGCCAGATATGTGAGAATTGAAGGGTGGATACCCTTAAGGGAAGCATATTCTCTCCACGCTTCATAGTCCGGTTCTACATCTATACGTTTCAGTCTGTCCCAGGTTACAATATCGAAGTCTCTAACTGATTTGTTGTATTCCGGCGGATTTCCTGCAGTTACGACTATCCAGCCCTTAGGCAGCTGATGCTGGCCAAAAATCTTGTATTGCAGAAACTGGAGCATGCAGGGTGCCAGAGTTTCAGAAACGCAGTTTATCTCATCCAGAAACAGTATGCCTTCTCTAACGCCTGTTTCTTTCATTAGCTGATATATGCTGCCTATTATTTCACTCATCGTATATTCGGAAATGCGGTATTCGTAGCCCTCAAATTCCTCATCCTTTATAAATGGCAGTCCCAAGGCCGATTGCCTTGTGTGGTGCGTCATTGAATATGACACCAGACCAACTCCAAGCTCTGCGGCTACCTGCTCCATGATGGCAGTTTTACCTACTCCCGGCGGACCGATAAGCAGGACCGGCCGCTGTTTCTCGATTGGAATCATGTAGTTTCCCAAATCGTCCTTAGTAAAATAGGCAGTCATTGCGTTTTTTATCTGCTCTTTGGCTTGTTTAATGTTCATTTCTGATCCTCCAAACCGTGACTTTTATCATCAGCTTATTTATAAAGCGCATTTATAAAGAATATTTATAAAGCGTATTTATCAAAGGCATCAATGTCTTTCGCGTTGCTTCTGTATTCCAGCAGAAGGGCTACAATTTCCATCGTCTTTTTCTGTTGTGCATATTCAAGAACCTGACTATATTCACTGCTGTTAAGTGCTTTCGTATCGGTAAAATATTTCACCGCTTCAAGCAGTTGATTATCAATTGCAAGCTTCAGCAGGTATTCCTTGTTTGTTTCTATGAATATTTTGTAATATCCAGCGGTTTTTGCCGGGAATTTCTCGTAATCTGTGCAGAATCCCAGGGCTGCCGCCATCTGATATCTGCGTTCCTCAAAATCCTGAGGCACCATGCCGCATATCGTTGCGGTTTCCAAACATCTGCATTCCTTGAATGGTTCTTCCCCAAGCCATGTTATTTCCGGTGACAGCACCTTGACCTCAATCAGATTGCTGCAGTTTCTGAAGGCTCCGGGACCCATTTCACTCACGTGTTCAGGCACTCTTATCTTCCGATATTTCCTGTCTCCTGCGAAGGCACCGCTCGCCACCCTGGTGACTCCTGACGGAATGATAATTTCAGTTCCTGTTCCAACGTTTGCATAGAATGTACCGTTCTGAATTATGTTGCCGTTCTGGTCTGCCAGACCAAGGCAGTGCTCGAAACACATATCCCCTATTTCGCGAATTGAATTCGGCAGGTGCATTTCTGTAATTTCACTGCATCTTGCGAAGGCAGCCTTGCCCAGTCTGGTTACTCCCTCCTGAAGCCTGACTTCTTTCAGTCTGCTGCAGGCTTCAAAACAGCCGTCTCCTATTTCAGTGATTGTAGAAGGCAATTCCAGTTCCTTTATCTGACGGCACCCAGAAAAGCAGTTTCTGCCAAGCACTGAAACGCCTTCTTCTATGGTAAGCTCCGTAATGCCTGTGCAGCCTTGAAAGGTATTCTCGGGCACCTGTGTTAAAAACCCCGGAACTGTCAGCTCAGGAAATCCGCTACAGCCTTGAAACACCGCTTCATCCATCGTCTCAAGGCTCTTTGGCAGTACCAGCCTTTCAAAAAACCTGTCCTTTGAAAATGCCAGCCTTTCAATATGTTTAAGACCTTCAGGCAGTATTACTTCCTTCAAAACTGTGCATTCTGTGAAGGCTTCCACGCCTATGCGTTCAAGGCCATCAGGCATCTGCACCCTGTTAAGCTGCCAGCAGCCATTAAAGCTTCTTTCTGGAATTTCTTTGATCTGTCCCTTGAAGGTTACCTCCAGCAGGTTGACGCAGCTAAAGAACATCCAGCCGCCAAATGACACGACGCTTTCAGGAATTGTCATCCTGGGAAGGCTTCTGCAGCTGGAGAACACACCGTTTTCAAGTATTTCTACGCCCTCTTCAAGTGTCACATTCTTAAGCCTGTTGCATTTTTCGAAGGCATGCCATCCGATGCGCTTAACATTGCCTGGAATTACCAGGTTTACAAGACACATGCATTCGCTGAAAGCTCGCCATCCGATATATTGAAGCGTAGATGGAAATTGTATGTCAGATAACAGCGTGCATCCTGCGAAGGCGTCATTACCAATTCTGGTTACCCCTTCTGGGATCACCAGTTCCTTAACGAAGGTGTTCTTCTCGAAGGCTCGCTCTGCTATTTCTGTTATGCCTTCGGGAATCTCAACATGGCGCTGCTGCCCTGTATATTTCACAAGTATTGAGTTGTCTGTTACGAAGTCACTCATTTTGCCTTTGTGTGCTTTTGCTTCTTAAAATTCTTTTATCTCATCATCTGTCAGTATCATCTTAATGGCCCATACAGGCACCTCCGGCAGTTCATAACCCTGGTCAAGAAATATGAATGCTGCGTCGTAGTCCGGAGGGTTATTAGGGAAGGTTCCATAGCCGTCGGTGAAGTAAATCAGACCCTTGAAATTTGTGAATTCCTTCTGACGTATAAGCATGTCCACATGCTCAAACACCGGTCTGAAATCCGTTCCTCCGAAGCCCTTCAGGACCATATCCTTCATGTACTGATCAAATTCTTCCTCTGTTGTAATTCTTACATCTTCTTCAACTCTGGCTCCGCACTGGATTATGTGCACATTCACTCTGGTGAAGAAGTTCTCGCTCTGCTTCAGAATGTTCCAGGTTTTTGTTACGAACTTCTGAACAGTTTCTCCCGATACAGATTCTGAAGTATCAAGAGCTATTACGAATTCTTTTACTTTCTTAACGTCTTTGTATTCAAGGGGCTCTACCAAAGGCATGTTTTCGTACAGTTCAAGCCCGTAGGTATAAAAGATATAATCGAATTCATCATCATTTATTTCAACGTTCTCACCCAGCACCGCGAAGCGCTTAAGAAGCTGGGTGTAGTCGTATTTTTCTCTGTTTATTTCTGTTAGCTGCTGCTGCATATTCCCGGCACCTTCGCCCCAGGTGTCGGATGATGTATCCATATCCACCTCTATGCGTTCAGCTATTTCCTGCCATGCCTGTTGTATTTCTTCAGGTGTCAGGGCAGGCATATCCCCGTCGTCTTCTTTGTTGTTATCGCCACTGCCTGCGCCATCGTCATCTCCACCAGGGGCAGCTTCCAGACGGTCCTGAGACTCATCTGTGGTTTCCCCATCTTCATCCTCAGGCTGCGGCACGTTTTCTTCGATTCCCTGATTTGAATCAGTTTCGTTATCTGCTTCGATATCTCCTTCGGAGTTTCCCGGATCATTTTCATCCGGGTCACCATTTCCTTTGTCATAAACTGTATCGTTATGCCATATGGAATGATCATCTGCGTGAAAATGTCTTGCCAGTACATTTATTTCTTCTGTTGAAATGTCCTTCTGGGAAAAGTATTTGTAAATCCATTCTGCACTGAGCCTGGGTATTTCTTCCTGCAGTTCTCTTATGAGCCAGGCCTGCTCAATCTGTCTTTCGCAGTACAGGGATTTAATGTTCATGCCTGTGATTATGTGTTCCACTGCAATATCACAGGCCAGATCCCATAAATCCGGACGAACCTTTTTCCCCACAAAAAGGTGCCTTAGTAAGCAGTGCAGCGTAACATGAAGATAATCCCTTGTTGGTATTTCACGAGCTTTTTTGTACTGCCTGCAGACATGCAGGCTGTTGTAATACAGAAACTGTCCGTCGGTGGCGATTTCCAGGGTATCCATGTCATGATTTGGCACAATTCTGACAAAAGCTGCTTCCATAAATCTCAGGTTCACCAGCAGTGTATTTCGGGAAATTGTCAGGATGTCCCTGGCCAGCACTTCTGCTTTCCTGGCGTTTTCGTTTGCCTTTGCATGATCCTGATTCCCGTCAGCATAGCCGTGAGCCTTCATGAGCTTAGCGCCGCTCACTTCCCATTCTTTACTTTTTGTGAAATCTGTATTGGCCATGGATCAAATCGCTGATATTAAATCACGGATATTAATAAAACGAGGGTCCTGCCAGCCCCGATTGATTCCGCTAAAAACAATCGGGGTCTAGCGGTAACCCTCGTTTCATTCTATTGAATAAGTTATATTAATTAAGGAGTTTTTTATACGTCATATCTCTGTGGAAGCGGTGGCATGTTAGCGAACTTTTCCTTAAGTCCTTCGCCGCCGAATTCCCTGCGTCCGGTTTCTCTGTTTTCCTTAAGAGCTCTCCACAGTCTCTCAGGAGTGATAGGCAGTTCCTTCATAACAAGACCGGTTGCATAGTTGATAGCATTACCGATTGCTGAGCCTACAGGAGCAGTTGAGCCTTCGCCGGCTTCCTTAGCGCCCATTGGGCCCTCTTCATCATACTCACTGCATACGATTGTCTTAATCTTAGGCATATCCAGTGCAGTAGGGAATCTGTAGTCTCTGAAGGATGGATTCAGATGCTTACCGTTCTTGTCGTATACGCATTCTTCGTAGCATGTGAAGCCGTATCCCAGAAGTACTGAACCTTCAATCTGGCCCTCAACTGCACGGATGTTAAGCGGACGTCCGCAGTCATGACCGAATACGAAGTCATCCAGTTCAACCTGGCCAGTTTCCATGTCAACTGTTACCTTGGCTGCTGATGCTGAGAAGGAATATGCTGTTGCATAGTTACCTACATTCTTAACATAGATGTCCTTGTCACCTTCATGGTTATATGCACCAACGCCTGCAACACAGCGACCGAAGTTCTTTTCTTCATAGCCATAGCATGCTTCGTTATATGAAATATTCTTTTCGGCATCGCCAGGAATGAATACTCTGTGGTCAGCCATCTGGATGTCCTGTGGCTTGCAGCCCCATTCTTCTGCCCAGTGCTTAAGCAGCTTCAGCTTAGCATCACCAACTGCATGGTGACATGCATTTCCGCCAAGGAATGTTACACGGGAACCGAATGAGCCGGCATCCCATGGAGTTGTTGTTGTATCTGACTGAACGCACTTAACCTCGTCCATATTCAGACCCAGCTCTTCTGCAACGATCATTGTCATTACGGTGTCACTACCCTGACCAATGTCATTAGCACCAGTGAATACTACAGCATAGCCTTCTCTGTTCAGTCTTACGATTGTTGTTGATGAACAGTAGTGAGGAGTTACCAGTACAGGGAAGCCTGTTCCTGACATGAAGCCTGATCCTGAGAAGCCAACAGCCTCGCCGCTTCCTTCCGGATATCTCCATCTGTTATCCCAGTCAATGTAATCTGCGCATGCATCCATACATTCCTTGAATCTGCAGGATGTGAATTCCAGACCTGTAGGGCCAGTATAGTAAGGAGTGATTTCATTTCTATGTCTCAGTTCTACAGGGTCAATTCCCAGGTTGTTTGCAACTTCGTCCATGTGAATTTCGTGAGCAAAGTGTACCTGACATGCGGAATATCCTCTCATTGCACCTGATGCAGGGTGGTTAGTATAAGGTCTTCTTGCGATCATATCGATGTTTTCAACCTTGTATGGGAATGTTGCGCAAATCAGTGACAGAGTGTTTGCTGCGATACCGGATCCGCCATATGCACCACCGTCCAGAATGTGTCTGCATCTTTTAGCCAGAAGTTTACCTTCCTTAGTGAATGCTGATTCGATCTGGAATGCGATAGGGTGACGTGTTCTTGTACACTTGAATACTTCGTCTCTCTTCAGGATGCACTTAACAGGGTGTCCTGTTCTCTCTGCAAACTTACAAGGGCAAAGCTCATGAGCAAATACGTCCAGCTTACCACCAAATCCGCCGCCCATCATAGGCTTAATCAGGCGTACCTGCGATTCAGGAACTCCCAGTCCCCATGCAACCCAGTATCTTGATACGTACGCACCCTGAGTTGTTGACCAGATAGTGTATTCGCCGTTTTCATATTTAGCAATGGCGCCATGTGGCTCAATTGCTGAGTGAACCATTTCCTGAGTGTTGTACCATGAAATGTCTGTGTAATCTGCTTCCTCGAAGCACTTGTCAGGATCTCCAGCCGTCATGACTGTGAGGATTGACAGGTTGCTTGCTGTTCCTTCCTGATCAGGTGGATAGTGAATAGGCTCAGCATCTACCTTCATTGCTTCAAATGGGTCCAGAATTACAGGCAGCGGTTCATATTCAACCTTAACCAGTGCAGCCGCTTCAGTTGCAGCTTCTTCAGTAGTAGCACATACTGCTGCTACTTCGTCGCCTTCCATTCTTACCTTCTTACGGCAAAGAGGTTCTTTGTCTGCCAGTTCCTTAAACGCTTCAGGATTTCCCAGGTTATGTCCTTCCGGGAAGTCTGCGCCTGTCAGGAATCCCTTAACTCCAGGAACCTTTGCAGCCTCTGTGAAGTCTATGCTCTTAATAATTGCGTGAGCGTATGGTGAGTGTACCAGCTTGCAGTACCAGGTTTCAGGAAGATATACGTCATCTGTATATACTGCAGCACCTGTAACCTTGCTTTCCGCATCTATTCTTACATAAGCGTTTCCCTGACCAGCCAGAACGTAGTCCTTAGGATCCTTATATACGCTTCTTACCTCATCCCAGTATTCTGATCTTGTCATTGCCATTATTTAGCCACCTCCTTTGCCATAATCTTAGCAGCGGAATCAATAGCCTCTACAATCTTAGCGTAGCCTGTGCATCTGCAAAGGTTGCCTGAGATACCTTCTCTGATTTCGTGCTCAGTTGGATTAGGGTTTTCATTCAGGAGTGAAAGGGCTGACATGATCATGCCCGGTGTGCAGAATCCGCACTGAAGAGCCCACTTGTCTATGAACTCCTTCTGTACAGGATGCAGTACTCCGTCTTTTTTTACTCCCTCGATTGTAACTATGTCGTGGCCATCAGCTTCAACAGCCAGCATCATGCAGGATGCTACAGCTCTGCCATCCAGCAGAATTGTGCAGGCTCCGCATTCGCCTTCCTCGCAGCCTCTCTTGGTTCCGGTGAGGTGCATCTGCTTTCTGAGGAAGTCAACCATTGTCAGATTGTCCTGAACGTATTCATCTCTTTCAACGCCGTTCAGTGTAAAGTTAATAATTCTTTTACCCATTGTCCTTCCTCCTTTCTTATGCCATTGTTTCAACTGACTTCTTAACAGCTCTCTTAGTGTAAACTCTTACCATATCTTTTCTGTACTCTGCAGATGCACGTACGTCACTGATTGGTGAGCATTCCTCTGATGCTGCAACGCCTGCCTTCTCCAGCAGTTCGTCAGTTATTTCATTACCGATAAGTATGCTTTCAGCGTTCTTAGCTCTCAGCGGAGTGATTCCAACACCGCCCATGCACACTCTGGCATCAGCGATCTTGTTTCCATCCATTGTAATCTTAGCTCCAACGCCGATGATTGCCAGGTCCATTGCCTTACGAACTGAATGCTTGAAGTAAGCTGAGCCTTCGCCCTTCTTCAGTTCAGGAATAAACAGTCCTGTAACAACGTCACCAGGCTCGAGAGCTGTCTTCTTAACGCCCTTGAAGAAATCGTCAATTGGGATTTCTTTTTCGCCATCTACGTTGTAAACCTTTACAACTGCGTTCATTGCTACTAAAATTGATGCTGTGTCGGCTGAAGGTGAGGCGTTGCAAATGTTTCCAACCATTGTGCCCTTTCTTCTGATCTGTGGTGATGCAACATATCTTGCTGCGTCACACAGAGCCGGCATTTTCTGTGCTACCAGTTCTGATGACTGAATGTCAAACAGTTTAACCAGTGCTCCGATGTACATGCCTTCGCCGTCCACGTACTTGATTTCATCCAATCCAGGGATGTCCTTAATGTCGATTACCAGTTCAGCTGGGATTGCCTTGGCATGGATCAAGAGGATAACGTCTGTTCCTCCTGCCATGAGCTTCGCCTTGTCGCCGTATTCCTTTGACAGCTTTGAAGCTTCTTCCAGGCTTGCTACCTTAGTGTAATCAAATACAGGTAAAGCCATTTTTTCCTCCTTTTGATACTTTGAAATTAACTTGTTTGCACAATATTTATTGTGACTTGTTTCGCATGGATGCCTCTATTAAGTTGCTCCGATTATATTGGCATTCATGTTTAATTGCTTGTAGTCTCCGCTACCATTTCGGTTATTTTGACAAAAAAAGGGTATCTGAATTTTTTGGTTGAAAGTCAAAATATGGTAACATAACCAATAAAACCGTTTTGTGCAATTATTGGTTGAAAATGACTTTTACGCATAATTACGTTTGTGAAAATTTTGGTTGAAAATATGAGACGAGGTTTTTGATTTCCTCGTCTTTTATATTTTCAGTTTTGTGCAAAATCTGGTTGAAAATAAGATAGTAAATTAAATATTTAAGTTCAACATTCGTTGCATTAAGTCCTTAAAATACTTAAGTGTTGCATTTAATCCTTTAAGTGGCTGTATCGCATCAAAAATGACGGCAGATTGATTTCTACCGTCAAATATCTAAATTAAGGTGTGAAACAAAATCCTGATTTTGCATCATCTCGACGAAACTGGAATTAACCGAACTCTTCATACGCTCGCTAATCAAAGTATTTCACATAAAACTTCATATTTGCCGGATTATATCCAATAGCCCTATAGAAGCTTTCTGCACCCGGATTGGTTATTTCGGACTGGAATTGGATTCGTTTACATCCAATCGACTTGGCATACTCTTCAATATAGGCCATTGCTTGTCTGCCATATCCTTTGCCTCTGACGCACTCTCTCAAATACAGGTCGTCAACTATACAAGCCAGCCCATGTGTCCATACACTGTATATAATCATAAGATTAGTAAATCCGACGGGGATACTGTCTTCCTCAAACAAAAGAAATCTTACTCTTTCAGGCGTATTCAGTCCCGATTTGAATGTTTCTATGAATTGTTCATTGTTGACAGTGTCTGCTCCATTCCAAAGATCATTATCCTGGATTTCACTCGCCATAAATTCTCTATTAAGATCGATCCAATTATCACAGTCAGCGACTTTACATTCCCTGTATTTAAACATATGATTTCACCCTTTACGAAGTAAACTAAACGCTTTTCGATTACATTTGCCATTGCCATCATGATGGAAAATTAAAATTTCATACCACTTTAGATGTTAATTATACTATAAAGACAGACTCCTATCCGTAAAGGTTACGAGCTTTTTTGTATGTTTTTTACCTAGTGTTGCACTTACCTATTTAATCAAGCGTTGAAAATAAGATGAGTTATCATTCAAGTATTTCACCAGTTTCAAGATCGATGTCATAGCTTTCGTCTGAATCCGCAGCCTCATAATGGAATATAGGCCCGTGGTCTGGGATAATCGGCCCGAGCATCATTCCACTTTCCTCAATCTTCTTTATGTTCGAATTGCGGTAAAGGGTTCTGCCTCGAAGGATTTCAAAGGAATATCCTCGCCCTTTGACATTGTTCTCTCTGATAAGCCTGTTAGCACATTCTGTATAACCATTGGAAATGGCAACAGGGCACTCCCAGTAGCGGAAAATCTGATCATAATTATTATGAACCGTATTCGCCAATTCTCTGAATTTCTCATATATAGAATCTGCTGGTATTGAAGCTTCCCACTTAGCAAAAGCTTTCTTTGCATCATCTACGGAAGTTGGGTTTTCGTCATATATGTTGAAGAAATCCTCCTTTAAGTCAAATGCAATAGCTATCGGTGCAAGTTCTTTATCGGAACGTGCTGAACGAATCTTTGATGCATCATACGGGGTAAGATCTTTTGCTCTTGTCCTGAGTGCATATGACAGACCCTTCTTTGTTTTAATGCGGTCCTTCTTACTCATTTTGCTTTGGATTGTCTTTCTCACATCGTCAACAGCTTCGTTAGCTTTCATAACAACATGAAAATGGTCTATGACCCATTTAGCATTTGGCATTGTCGTCCCTATGGTTTTCTCGAAAGGCCGATACATATCAGAGCATACCCAGAGAACATTCTCTCTGCCGGGCATATCCTTGAAGTATTCAATCAACTTCTCCTGATTCCTGCCGTGTAAAAGATCATAAATCGTATGGTGCTCAAGGTCGGTAATAACGGTGACTTCGCCAAGTTTACCAAGCTTGATTTCATCAATACCAAGGAAAATCGGCGTTTTGAATCTCAGCTGGTTTCTCCGTTCTTCAAGAAAGTCAATCATTATATTCTTGATGGTATTATTGGCCAGCAGATATTCATCACCAACATCCTGAAAGACCTGACGCAAGGCCTTTTCAGCAATGTTTTCATAGGCTCTTTTGGTTAACTTGTGCTTTTCATCAATTCCCGGCAATGATGCTCTCCAAAGGTAGTTGCATTCGGAGCAACGCTTCCTTGGGATTGTAACAACACACTTGAGCGGTTTTCCTAGCATTGGGGTGTCCGTAATGTTAAGCTTCTGTGCAGTGTGCTTATAGAGCTTCGCGCCACATTCAGGGCATACAGTCGGCTCTTCACCGTCATATTTCCAGTTAAGGACCGTATATTCCACACCGTCTTTTTCCTCGGTCTGGTATGTTTCGAGCTTGCATCCTTCAATATCAAATAATTTTGTTAAAGTTTCTGTAGTGCTCATTGTAACCTCCGGTTTGTTCGTACAAATGAATAGACTCCTCGGTTTTATTTAACGTCAGTGTCCTTGACGAACCTCGTAAGGTCAGGCATATCGATTCTCTTGTTGTTATCAACGAGATCGAAGATTATATCTGCAAGCGGTTTCCATGCCTGCGGATCTGAAATAATCTTGTCTGCCAGTTCCCCAAGGTCATTATTCTTAAGGGAAACTGCAGCCAGCTTTATTATGTTTTCAAGTCTGCCATCTGCAATGATTGCATCCTTTGAGTTAGTGCTGTTTCTAATCTGAATACGGCTCACTTCATCTGCTGATACATAATCTGCAATGGCATTGATTGTTCTTGCACCTGTAACAGGGGATACATCTTCTCCCCACACTTCATTTATGCGGGAGACGATGACTCTGAGAGATTCCTGCTTTGAACTCTTTCCTTTACCGCCTGCACGCATTGGCTTAAGTACTCCACCTTCATCATCGCCGCCTTTAACGTCAAGAGCGTTGATTCTGTAGTCAGAAAGCACAAGGCTGCTGATATCAATTTCCTCAAGCGGTGTTCCTGCAATTCTGTGAGCAAGGAGTTTAGCAAATCCGGAAAATACTTCAAGGTCTGCGTCCTCAAGGTCAATAATCTGTGAAATGAAGTGGTATGCTGAATTGTACTTGCTCAGCTTCTTACGGAATTCCATAAGGGTATCAAGCTGTTCTGAAATTTCTTCCATCTGAATTTCAGCAAGTTTTACAGAATCTGCATCGCCTTGCTCGTTAGCTTTTTCCTTAACGCTTACCCATGTAGCGTAGGCTGTCTGCTGCGCTCTGACAGAGTCTTTCCATCTTTCTGCAGGTGCAGTTACGGTTTTGTAGATCTTCTGTCTGAGAACGTCTTTCTTGTCTTCTATTGATACTATGGACAGATAACGAGCTTCCTTGTAAGCCTTGAATTCATCCTGTGTATATATGTCAGCCTTATCAAGAGTGTCCTTAATGTCATAGATGATATCAAGGTTCTGTGCGTGTTCCATTCTGGCACCATTATCGTATTTCTTGAAAGCATTCAGAACAGTTTCAGGGTCATTTACAAAGTCAATGATGTATACCTGATCCTTGCCAGCATGTGTTCTGTTAAGTCTGGAATACGTCTGTACGATTTCAATATCGTTTGAAATCTTTTTATCAATATACATTGCACAAAGTTTAGGCTGATCAAATCCTACCTGGAACTTGTTCGCAACGATGAGAAGACGCTTGTCAGGTGCGTCAAAGGCGTTCTCTACACTCTGGAACCCAAGGTCGTTCATGTTCTGCTCGGTGTAGTCATAATCTCTACGGATCATTGCGAACGGACTTTCCCTGAGATAGTCAAATTCCTTGATGGAATCCGGTTCGAGGTCTTCCTTCATAATGCACTTGTCACCAGCGACTTTGCCTGAAAATGCAACCAGAGGTTCTCCGGGAACTTTGAACTGAAGATGCGGTTCAATTTTATCCCTGTCATATTCAGGATGTGCTTTAAGGTAGGCATCAATAGCATACTTGTATCTTATTACTGACGCTCTTGACGGAGTGACGATCATTGCCTTTGCCTGTCCGTCAAGCATCTGCGCAACGTTCTTTATGAAGTGCTCAACAATGAATTCGGCCTTACTCATTACATTAGTCGGATGATGAGCCTTCCATTTTGCAATTGTGCGAAGAGCTTGTTTTTCATCAACAAGTTTATCTGGAACAATGTCTTCCTTCAGGCGATATGCTGTCTTGTACGGCATGAATCCAAGAAGAACATCAAGTATATAGTTTTCCTCTATTGCCTGCCTCATAGGGTAGAGGTGGAATGACTCTGGAAGTGGCTGTCCTGTCTTTTCATCTGTTTTATCTCCCGGTCTTCCGAATATTGTCTTTGTCTCCGCTTTAGGTGTTGCAGTAAAGGCGAAGAAGGACACGTTATCTGGCATTGTATGTGATGCTTGCTGCATTAAGAAATATGCGTTCATCATGTCCTCGTCCGTAGCATTTTCATCACTGTATGTTTCTTTATCTTCCTTTGCCGCAAGTTTAAGAGCTGCTCTCATCTGACCAGAAACGGTGCCACCTTGTGAACTGTGTGCTTCGTCAATGAGAACGGCAAATTTTGCGTCTGTAAGGTCTTTATCCTTTGCAATAGCCTCCAGGGCAAATGGGAATGTTTGAAGCGTTACAACGATGATTTCGCGCTTCTCGTGAAGTGCTGTTGCCAGCTGTTTGCTCTTGGCTCCTGATGCCTTCTTCACATCATCGCCGCCAACCATTTCAATAAGGCCAACAGTCTTTTTCAGCTGTTTAATCGTCTTCTTGATGTTGTTGTCAAGGCCGATTCTGTCTGTAACTACGATAACGCTGGAGAAGAATCTTTCTCCCTTATCATCCATTTGTCTGATAAGCTCATGCGCTATCCATGTGATTGTTTCTGTTTTACCGGAGCCAGCAGAATGTTCTATGAGGTAGCGCTGTCCAACGCCGTTTGCCTTGACATCATCAATGCATTTCGTAACACAATCCCACTGATGGAATCTTGGGAATATCTGTGTAGCGACTTCCTTGAGTCTTCCTGTAACATCTTCCTTCTTATAAACTTCCTCGAACACGAAGTTGTGGAAGATGCGAAGCCAGTTGTCCTTACGACAGATATCATTCCAGAAATAGCTTGTTGGATATTCAGGATCATCATTAGCCCTTGGTGGATTTCCTGCGTGGCCGTCGTTTCCCTTGTTGAAAGGGAGGAAGCGAGGCTTGTCACCGCTAAGGTTAGTGCACATCCAGATTTCATCTTCTGAAATAGCAAAGTGTACTACAGCACCTCTCTTGTACATGAGAAGATAGTTTCTGCGATTAGTGCCCGGTTCAATAGGCTTTCTCTCGGTCTGATATTCTTCAATAGCATCATATACTGTCTGAGTAAGTTCTGTCTTAACCTCTGCTGTAGCAACAGGAATTCCATTGATGAAGAAAACGAGATCAAGAGACTTGTTACCAGCAGTCTGATAGTGTACCTGATGCATTACACGAAGGATATTTTCTTCGTACAGTTTCCTTTGTTTCGTGAGTCTTGGGTCATCAGGATAGTGACCGGAACATTCGATAGTGCCGTAACCAGCCATAGGGAAACCTTCACGCAAGGTAAGGATTGTTCCGCGTACCTCAAGTGATTTTACAAGAGCCAGTTCAAGGTTTTTTTCCCAGTTAGCACCAAGGTTTTTCTGCATCTTTTCAATCTTGTCAGGCACTGTAGCGGTAAGAAATGCTATGAAATCCGTCATGTAGAGTGCTGTGTTCGCATCAAAGCCGTCATCGTTTGGGCTTACCTGCCAGCCGTCTGACATGGACAGACCTGCCAACTTCTCGCTAATGTACTTTTCAAAATTGCTTTCAAGGTGGATGTTGTCTTTCATTTTACTGTTCCTCCGTGCAGTCAATCTTTCCTGTCACAGCATTGTAGATAAGTGACTTCCTATATTCTTCCAGCTTATTGATTATTGCTTCCCTCTTAATAATCGCCTGGTTAAGAGCTTCGCATTTTTCATCTAAAAATTCCGCGATTTTCTTTTGCTCTTCAACAGGTGGAACGGGTATAAACATGTTTTTTATAAAGTTCGGATTGGCTCTTGGCATCTTTGCCCCATAAGTTGAGCCATTAACGGTATCAATGAATCCATTCGAAACAAGCAGATACTTCAGATAGTCAGGTTCTCCCTGAAAATCGGAAAACACCATAAATTCATTCGAACAACATGCATCGTAAGGAAGTATAAAGACTTTTGAGAGATACGGTCTTAATTTTCCGAACAAAATATCTCCTTTTGCGCATGTTACCGCTGCTGAAGGATCATATTCACTTTCCGAGGAGACATATTGCATTGTACAACTTTCAACGTTTTCTAATGCTATATAAGGGAGATTGTCATTATCTGCTTTTGCAGTTTTTATCGTAGTAAGATATTTAAGTTTACCCTTAGTCCAAGACTGTGGAATTTTAGAAGCCCACGCGATTCCACTATCAACAAGAGGCTCTGAGGTTATTCCACGAGTAACCGCTTGAGAAATTATGCTTATCCTAAGCTGGTTAGCTGCATCAATAATCGCCTTGTGCCTTTCAATCGCCTTATCAATATTGTCACACCTTTTGTCCAGAAAGGATACTATTGAGGATTGTTCCTCTGTAGGCGGCAAGATAACCATAGTAGACTTTAGCACTTTCTGAGAAATGCTGTATACTTTTACTTCTGTCAACTGTTTACGGATCTGATAACGCCACGCGTCTGTTCTGAATAAATAGGCAAGATACTTATTGTCGATTGTTTTGGTAGGTGACATCACTATGGTATGGTAACCACCAAAGACAAGATCGTCAGTATCAACATAAGCACAATTACCGCAGCCATCCAAATCCTCAGACGTGTCGGCGAAAATGAAGCCTCCTTTAGGAGCTATAGATGCACGGTTATCTGTGGAGTGTGATTCTTCAACATATCTTATTAAGTCTTCCGATAATGTTGTTCCACTATTTGCTTTGGAATGAACTTGACCGTAGTTTATTACCTTAATTCCATCTTCGACCAGATCTTCTTTCGTGATAGAAAGACCCTTGTTAAATTTAAAAAGATATTTTAAGGGAATTGTTTCCCAACTTTTGGGGACAGTATTTATTTTTCCTACCGTGCAGGGTTTCATTTCTCTCATTTTAGAATTCCTTCCGTGAAAGTATTCAATTCAGATTCAAGCTGTGCTATTTCGAGAGCAACGTCTTTTGGAGCACGAGGCTCTTCATATCTATAAAAATATTTATTAAATGAAATATTTGTGCCAACAATACCGACCTGACCGTCCTGTAACGGGCCGTTGTCAGTAACAGATTCGTCAATCCATGTATCTGCTTCATAAGGAAATACTTCCTCCTCCATATATGAAGACATCGATTCGCCATATGGTATATTCTCGTAGTCCTTTAAATCGGAATCTGGCATAATTTTACCGGTTTTATCTTTAACAGCTTCAAACAAATCGTTCTTATCCATAAACACGGTTTTTATGGTTTTAACTATCTGTGCAGCCGTAACCTCAGGCTTGTCCATTTCTTTGCGCGTTTCCTTTGCGAAAGAATCAGCCCAATTGTATTCAAGAGATGCGTTGGCATGCTTATCAAGAGCCTTAATGAGAATTTCTCTGTTGCACTGAGATAGTTTGGCCATCGCCTTGCTCTCGAACAATTCGTCTGCCTTGGACATATCTATCTGAAGCCTTGCCCTGAGAGGACGCTGTGTAGTTACTTTGCGAAACATAAAGTCCTCATATGGAACAAACACACTGTGTTCGTTTTCCACTCCGTTAACATACATGTCCACAATTGTTGCAGCCTGTGTTTCACTTATCACAAACCTTTTCTTTCCCAAGTTCTTTCTGATAGGTGTACGCATTTCTGATGCATCTATGAGCTGAATGTATCCAACTCTTTTCTCTGGCTTGTTGTTCGACAGTATCCAAAGATATGTGTTGATGTTTGTTCGGAAGAAAATATCTGCCGGGAGTTTTACAATACAGTCAACATAGTCTTTTTCAAACAGCCATCTTCTTATATTAGAAGGGCCAGAACCTGCGTCTCCAGTAAACAGTGGTGATGCAGATAAAACTATCCCAGCTTTACCGCCACCCTCTGAAACGGGAGCCATTTTACTACATACATGCTGCAGGAAGAGCATGGAACCGTCACTTACAGGTGGAAGCCCTGCACCAAACCTTCCACTGAAACCAAGACGCGCTTCATCATTCACCGCCGAAAGCTCTTTCTCCCAATTCTTTCCATACGGAGGATTCGAAAGCTGATAATTAAAGGTCATATCTGGGAATCTATCATCAGAAAGCGTATCCCCATACGCTATGTGTGCGGACATATCCTTTAACTGTTCTGCAAGGTCTTTGTCTGTATTGCTGACATTTCTGAGCAGAAGATTTGCCTTCGCCATAGCCCATGATTCAGCTTCTATTTCCTGCCCGTATGGAACTATAACTGCTGGTGCAATCATTTTCTTGTCAGCGTGCCATTCGTCAAGGAGATCCAGTGCATCTGTAACAAATCCACCAGTTCCGATTGTCGGATCGTAGAGAGTACGAAGGTTTCCAGAGTCATTGTTCATAAGTTCGTCATCGTTGGCGAATATCATGCTTACTGCAAGCCTTACCACGTCTTTCGGAGTGAGGAAGTCTTCTGCATCTTCTGCAATTGCCTCTCCGAATCTCTGTATTAAATGCTCGTATATATCAGACATCTCACGGTCAGATACATTTTCAGGACTAAGATCAAAGGTGCTAAATCTTCTGCAAACCTCATAAAGCATTCCATGCTCTTGAAGTGTCTTGCAGGTTTCTTCCATTTTAAATCTCATGAGAATTTCACGAGCATTAGGACTGAACCCGTTGATATATTCCATAAGAGCATCAAGTGTGTCTGTTGCACCAAGATTGTTTAATCTGAAAGACGTAACATTGTAAAACGCCTTGCCGGATGCCTGGCAGTAATTATCGTGTTCACGACCCCATTCGCTTTCGTGTTCCTCTACAGACTTAACTACATCTTCTCTGGTTGGCTCAAGGGCGCATTCCAATCTGCGAAGAAGGGCGAATGGGAGAACTATTCTGTTATACTCCGATCTCTTGATTACATCTCTGACATAATCAGCGATGCTCCATATCTCGCTTACATAATCAAAATTTGCATTGTTTACCATATTGAAACCTCCGATATGGAATTGGTTGTTTGCTAAAATATTTTCAACCAAAATTTTCACAAAAATATCCTACCCTCATTATAAAACGAAGGTAGGACTTGTGCAAGTTTTTCAACCAAAATTTTCACAAAACTTTTCTGCCTTAATGTTTGTTTTCAACTGAAATGTATTTTTCAGATGAATTATTAAATGTAAATAACTGTCATTTTTCAACCAAATTTTTCACATACCC
>R11__coassemble_592_pt1 | contig 23161 bp, 21 predicted proteins | sample R11__metabat2_high_PE_009 | metagenome-assembled genome bin R11
TGCAAAGAGTGTATCCATTGCGGCAGGCAGCATAATCGCCAAAGTGACAAGAGACAGGATGTGCCTGGAATATGACAAGCTTTATCCGGAATATGGGTTTGCGTCCCATAAAGGTTACGGTACTGCGGCGCATATTGCGGCCATTCAGAAGTACGGACCGCTTGATATCCACAGAAAGACATTTATTCATAAGTATGTCTGAGTTTGGGTGAAACAGGGATAAGGAATCCATGCCGCAGATGCAATGTGAAACAGTGGATAGGTAATCTCTGCTGTAGATGCAATGGAAGATAGATCAACTTAAGGGTTTGCCTTGAAAGGAGGCAACAAGACCGGCCTTTTCCGTACGGGTCAGTTTTTTTATGTGCCATTCACGGCTCATGGCTTCTTCTTTTGTATCAAAGGTTTCAAAATAAACAAGCTTCACAGGAAGACGGGACCGGGTGTATTTACCACCGGTCCCGTTATTGTGACTTTTAAGCCTTTTTTCCAGATCATTTGTCCAGCCGCAGTAATATGAGCCGTCTGAGCATTCAAGAATATAAGTATAATTCATCTCTTTAGTGAACTTCGTGCCAATCTGAATCTATAGGCCCCTGAGGTCCACCCATAGGTCCTTCCGGTCCCATAGGCCCCTGAGGTCCTTGTGGTCCATGAGGTCCTGCAGGTCTGTTGTTTTTAGCGTAGCTGTTTACCTGCCCCTGAAAAACAAGAGACATGATAATGCTGAATACACCTACTACAATGAGAGCTATGCCGGTAAATACCATGATAGTTGAGAAATTACCGAAAAGCACAACGATACCAAGTGCGAGTACGATCAGGGACATGATCAGCTGAGGAAGGCAATTTCCCATATGTTTTCTTAAATTATCAACTGATTTGCTCATGTATATGGCACCGCTTATCAGAATAAATATTCCGAAGAAATAAGAGAGAACACCTTTGATCAGATTGATATGGGTGACTCCGAAAATTCCCAGGACGATAAGAATAATGGCAATGGCCAGTCCATAGGCAGAAAGAGTTGTATTTCCGGCAAAAAAGTAGATGAGAGCGGCAATTCCGCCAAAAATAAATAAAACGCCTGAGATAATTACGAGCAGATTTGAAAAACTGTTCGGCAGCAGCAGAAAAAGTGCGCCGATGGCAATGAAGATCACTGATGTGATAATGCTGTCGATTGTGAACCATTTGGTGGCTTTACGTAAGTCCATGATAAATCCTCACTTTCACTTTGTGTCCGGTGAATTAACCAGATGAGAACATTGTATCACATTGAGAAAAGAGTGTGCAGAGTTTGTTGGACCAAAATTATGTCGGTTTTATCATCAAAGACAGAACAATTAAACAGAACAATAAAAATCTTGGCTTAACCACAATCAAAAGTTGACTTAATAAATTATTGGTGGTAGAATCAAACCTCATATGGAGGATGTCAAACTATGAAAAACATTATGTCATGTTGTTGCTGTCATAAGTGTTGTTGGAACTGGGAGTAAATATTGCCGGATAGTTTGTGTAGCCTTTAATAGTAAAGTAGAGTAAACGCCCGGATAACATCCGGGCGATTTTTATGAAGGAAAATCATGGATTTTGAATTCATCATTCAATATATACCGTTATATCAGAAAGCTGCATTGCTTACAGTTGAGATAGGATTTGCAGGTATTATAATAGCCATAATTGTAGGTCTCCTGTGCTCATTGGTGCAGTATTTTAAGATACCGGTTCTGAGGCAGATTGTAACTGTATATACTGAAATCAGCCGTAATACACCTCTGCTGGTACAGCTGTTTTTTATTTACTACGGACTTCCTAAGATAGGAATACCTACCAGCCCCGAAGTTTGCGGTGTTGTGGGTCTGGCTTTTCTAGGCGGAAGTTATATGTCTGAGGCTTTCAGAAGCGGACTTGAGGGCGTTGATAAGATTCAGATGGAAAGCGCGCTGAGCCTTGGTATGAAGCGGGGAATGGCCATGAGATACATTATTTTTCCACAGGCATTCTCAACAAGCGTACCGGCTTTTATGGCTAATATTATTTTCCTTTTGAAGGAGACAAGTGTATTTTCAGCCATCAGTCTGATGGATCTGATGTTTACGGCAAAGGACCTGATTGGTCTTTACTACAGAACAACTGAAAGCCTTCTTATGCTGGTTGTTTTCTATCTTATGATACTGCTTCCTATCTCTATCCTTGGAAGCCTTCTGGAAAGGAGGGTACGCCGTGCTGGATTTGGGGTTTGAAGTACTCTTTAAGGGCGTAAACATGCTGAGGCTCCTTGAAGGTTTCTGGGTAGCTCTCCGCATAAGTCTGATCTCCGTGGCAGCAAGTATTCCTTTGGGAATCCTGTTCGGAATCGTAATGACGTTTAAGAATCCTGTGGTTAAGGCAGTCAGCCGCATATACCTTGAGTTTATAAGGATAATGCCGCAGCTGGTATTGCTTTTTATCGTTTTCTTCGGAACCACAAGGTGGTTTGGCTGGAATATAGACGGAGAAGTTGCTTCGGTCATAGTTTTCATTATGTGGGGAACTGCAGAAATGGGTGACCTTGTCAGAGGTGCACTTATAGCCATACCGAAACACCAGTATGAAAGCGGTGCGGCGTTGGCACTTTCAAAAGCACAGATATACTGGTACATAGTCATCCCACAGACGGTAAGGAGACTGATCCCACTGTCGATTAACCTGATCACACGTATGATAAAGACAACAAGTTTGGTACTTATGATCGGTGTTGTTGAAATGCTGAAGGTTGCCCAGCAGATTATCGAGGCAAACAGAATGACCAGCCCTAATGCAGCTTTTGGCGTATATCTGGCTGTATTCGTACTTTACTTCATAGCATGCTGGATATTCTCAATGCTTGCAAGAATCCTTGAAAAGAGGTGGAAATAAATGGCAGAACCTATCTTAAAGATTGAACATCTGACAAAAAAGTTTGATGATCACACCGTACTCGATGACATCAGTTATACAGTTAATAAAGGTGATGTAATAGTAGTTGTTGGACCTTCAGGATGCGGCAAGAGCACCATGCTGAGATGTATCAATGCCCTTGAGCCTATCCAGGGCGGAACCATTACCCTGATGGGAGATGAGGTAAAGTACGGGGCAAAGAACCTTGCAGAAATCCGGGAAAAGATAGGCATGGTATTTCAAAGCTATGATCTGTTCCCTCACATGACTGTCCTGAAAAATATCTGTCTTGCACCGGAAAAGGTTCAGAAAAGAGAAAAGGGCGAAGTTAAAAAAGAGGCAATGGAGCTCCTTAAGAGGGTAGGACTTGAGGAAAAAGCAAACAGCTACCCAAGAGAACTTTCCGGTGGTCAGAAACAGAGGGTTGCAATCGTAAGAGCGTTGTGCATGCATCCTGAGATGATGCTTTTTGATGAGGTAACGGCAGCACTTGACCCCGAAATGGTGAGGGAGGTTCTGGACGTTATGTTGGATCTTGCCCGTCAGGGAAGCACCATGATCATCGTAACCCACGAAATGCAGTTTGCCCAGGCAGTTGCGGACAGGGTACTTTTTCTTGATGAAGGACATATTATTGAAGATACCGATCCGGATACATTCTTTAACCATCCGGAGACTGAGAGGGCAAAGCAGTTCCTGAATATCTTCAAGTTTGAAAAATGATAGAAAAGATACAGCATTTCCGGGTGCGTGCAGGTTACCTACCAGGAAATTAATGCAGAATCTTGTATATAAAAAGTAAATAATGTGAATATTGAAAGAGGTAAAAAATGAAAAATTTTAAGAAAATCGCAGCAGCTGTACTTGCAGTTGTAATGGTAGGTTCACTTGCAGCCTGCGGCTCAAATGGCAGTTCATCAGGGGGCGCTTCAGACTCGGGCAGCAGCTCAGATGTGGTTTATCGCACTCTTGATGAGATCAAGGAGGCAGGCACAATCAAGATTGGTGTATTCTCAGACAAGAATCCATTTGGCTATGTAGACGAAAACGGCGAATACCAGGGTTATGACATCTATCTTGGAAACAGACTTGCCGAGGACCTTGGAGTTGAACTGGAGTACGTATCAACAGAGGCAGCCAACAGAGTTGAATATCTTGAGACAGGAAAGGTTGATATCATCCTTGCAAACTTCACTGTAACAGAGGAAAGAGCAGAGAAGGTAGATTTCGCTAATCCATACATGAATGTAGCGCTGGGAGTTGTATCACATGATGACAACGTGATCACAGACTTGGATGCATGGAATGCAGACGATACTATGATCGTTATATCAGGAACAACAGCAGAGACATATCTGACAGCTAATTACCCTGACATGAAGCTTCAGAAGTTCGATACATATGCAAATGCAAAGAATGCATTTGAAAACGGCGGAACAGCATGGGCAAACGACAACACAGAGGTTATTGCATTTGCTCTTCAGAACAGCGGCTATACAGTAGGAATCGAATCACTCGGTGATACAGACACCATCGCACCTGCAGTTTCAAAAGGAAATGAAACACTGCTTACATGGCTGAACGAAGAGATGGAGTCCCTGGGCTCAGAAAACTTCTTCCATGCCGACTACGAGGCAACACTGATTGACACCTACGGCGCTGACTATGAAGACACCCTGGTTGTTGAAGGCGTTGCCAAATAATTAATATAAAGCTTGCCGGGCAGATAATATTGGTTTTGGATTTCTTCAAAACAATAAGCCGAAAGCACTTAGCGAAATAGTATATGAATAGGGCCTCCCGAGGACTGTCTGAGCCCGGTCTCATCAACGAGCATTTCAAAGAGACCGGGCGAGTTCCACAGGGAGGCCCTTGTATATTCATATACGTATTGAGCTTAGTACTTTCGAGCCGTTTTGAAGAAATTCAAAATCATATATCTGCCCGGCAGGCTTTATATCAACCTACGCGATTGCCGACAACAACCACAGCTGCCATGCCGGGACCGGTGTGGGCTCCGATAATAGGGGAAAGACCGGTTACCTTGAAGGTGACGTCAGGTAATGCCTCTTTTAGCTTTTCCTGGAGCATTTGGGCAGTTTCGGGCGCATCTGCGTTAATTATGTAGCCGGTGTTGCCGTATGCGCTGTCCCAGCCTTCAGCGGCAAGCTTAACAAGCTCCTTAACAGCCAGTTTGGCACCACGTTTCTTTTCAAAAACAACAAGCTTTCCGTTTTCGTCAATCTTGATAAGTGGAACGATATTAAGTGCGGTTCCAAGTACAGCTGAAGCTTCGCTGACACGTCCGCCTCTCTTAAGATACATCAGGTCCGGTACCATAAATAGGTAATTGACCTTTGTCTTATATTCCTCAATGTCCTTGTAATTTTCCTCGATGCTCATTCCGGCTTCTTTGTTTGAAACAGCTCTTTCAAGCTGCATGCCTATGCCGGCTGTGGCACCAAGAGTGTCTACGGGGTAGAGCTTGCTGCCGGGGTACTGTTCTTCAAGTTCTTCTTTGATGGAACATACAGATTCAAAAGTTGATGAGAGTCCGCTTGAAAGAGCAAAATAAAGAATTGATTTTCCCTCTTTCATATACTCCGAAAAAGCAGAAATATAATTAAAAGGCGCAATCTGTGTTGTCTTTGTAAGCTGTCCGTTTCTCTGGCTGTCATAAAAAGCTTTAAGTCTTTCCGGCGTCTCTTCACCGATGCAGGTCAGCATGTCATCACCGAGGGAGTATTCCATTGGCACGCATTTAATGCCTGATTTTCTGATAACTTCAAGGTCTACATCTGCTGATGCATCCATAAAAATGATATAGTCATTCATTAATACATTCTCCTTAAATATAATGTTGGTTAACAGCTATAGGATTTAATCAAAAAGCCTGCCTTTCGGCAGGCTTAAAATTACTTTTCTGATTTTACAAAAGCTTTGTAGATTGCATTGATGGCATTCTCAAAGTCTTTATTCTCAACACCTACAATAATATTAAGCTCAGATGAGCCCTGGTCGATCATGCGTATGTTGATCTTGCTTGAGGCGAGAGCAGAGAACAGCTTTCCTGCTGTACCGCTGGCACTCTTCATTCCGCGGCCTACAACGGCGATAAGTGCAAGATTTGATTCAATCTCAATGGAATCAGGAGAGCAGAGCCTGTGAATTGCGGATACAACTGCCTGCTCCTTGTGAAGGAATTCATCCTCGTGAACAACAATTGTCATGGTGTCGATTCCTGAAGGCATGTGTTCGAATGAAATACCATTGTCCTCAAAAGCCTGGAGAACCTTGCGGCCGAATCCGACCTCGGAGTTCATCATTGATTTTGTGATCAGAACTGAGCAGAAGCCCTTCTTTCCGGCGATACCTGTAACTGTATGTGCAGGCTTCTGGCAGGTGCTTTCAACAATCCAGGTTCCTTCATCTTCCGGAGCATTTGTATTCTTGATATTGATCGGAATACCGCACTGGCGGACAGGGAAAATGGCATTTTCATGGAGAACAGATGCACCCATGTATGAAAGCTCACGAAGCTCCTTGTAAGTGATAAACTTGATAGGCTCTGGATTCTCAACAATCCTTGGATCGGCAACGAGGCAGCCGGAAACGTCTGTCCAGTTTTCATATACATCGGCTTTGCAGGCCTGGGCTACAAGTGAGCCGGTAATGTCAGAGCCGCCTCTTGAAAATGTCTTGATGTTGCCATCTTTTCCAAGACCGAAGAAACCAGGTACAACAGCAGGGCAGTTCTCAGCCAGTGCCTTTCCAAGCACTTTCTCAGTCTTATATGTATTAAGATTGCCTTCTTCGTTAAAGAAAATGACATCCTTAGGATCAATAAAAGTCCATCCCAGGTACTGTGCCAGGACTTTTCCGTTAAGGTATTCACCGCGGGATGCAGTGTAATCTTTCTGAGGGTCGCTTTTAAGCTGTTTTTCGATTTCAGCAAAATCTGAGTCAAGATTAAAATCCTTAAGGCCAAGTCCGTCGATTATTTCTGTATATCTTGCTTTGATGGCATCAAGCTCGGCAGTGATGTCATCTCCGGCTGAAGCTGTTTCATAAACATGCAGAAGCATGTCGGTAACCTTTGTATCGCCGGAAAAACGCTTTCCCGGAGCTGAAGGAACAGCATAGACACGATTTTCATCTGCTTTAATGATATCTATTACTTTAAAAAACTGTTCGGCACTGGCAAGTGAGCTTCCGCCGAATTTAACTACTTTTTTCATTACAAAAATCCCCTTGATAATTTAAGACTAATAGCAGAATTTTATACTATTCTCTTAAGAGATACAACCGTTAAATTGAACATTTTAACTTTATTTCAGCATTATGGCGGTCAGCATTCTGACTGTCCGGTCCTTATCGTGCCTCCAGGACCAGAAAAGGCCGTCATGATAGGTGCAGTGGCCGGAATCTTCTATGTTTTCGACAGGTACACCGCATCCGGTTAAAGTGCTTCGCACGGCTTTTTTCAGGTCCAGCAGGTATTTGCCGTTTGGCTTTGGAGTAAAGAAATCATGCACTTCTTCTGCGTTAAAGCTGTTTTCAAAATGTGGTATCAGATCGTCCGATACCTCGTAGCAATCTCCGCATATGCAGGGACCTATTGCAGCAAGAATGTCGGATGGTTTTGTTCCGTAATTTTCCTGCATTAAATTAATGGCATTGGCGCTGATCTTTCCGGCAGTTCCCTTCCAGCCGCTGTGTATCATTGCGATGGCTTTATTTACAGGGTCAAGCAGATAGACCGGTGTGCAGTCTGCTTCGACTGTACACAGCATCAGTCGGGGCACATTTGTTATCATTCCGTCGTATCCTTCGGCTGTTATGGGTCTTGTAACACCTTCCCCTGCATTTTCGGCAGTTATCACCCGGATACCTGTGGTATGGGTCTGCTTTGTGCGGACCATGGAAGACGGTACTATTCCGAAAGCTTCACCAAGGGAGACGTAATTAGGTAAGGCTTCTGGGTCATTAAGGCCCCAGCGGCCGACATCTTTAGATGTGTACAGTGCATCGGCAATGCCGGATGCCTGAATGTTTTTAAATGTAAAATATTTCATGAAATTTCCTCGGATTTTCTAAATATAAATGAATTTTAATACACGGAAGGATTAAATACAATAAAGCTGGATGTTTTTTAAAAAGCAGTTCAAAAAGCTTTGCAAAAACTTGTTATACATATGGATAAATGTTATTATTACCGTGGAAGGGAAGGGGAAAATGACAGAATCCTTAAATGAAGAAAAAATGAAAGCAATACTGGTCGGCCTTGAAATTGCAGGCCAGGCCTTTAATAATGCGGGTAAAAACAGCACAAGAGCCGATGAGGTTCTTACGCTGGATAAGGCCGTGTTTTCTGATTTTGAGCACAGTATGGAAGAGATGGAGGCTCTGATAGATGCCTGTGACATGGAGGTTGTGGGGATAATGACCCAAAAGCTTCCTCATCCCGAGGCCGGAACATATCTGGGAAGCGGTAAGGTAACGGAACTGGCAGAGCTTGCATCGGCTTTGAAGGCGGATTATTGTATTTTTGAGGGAAATCTGTCTCCGGCCCAGCTGAAGAACCTTTCAAATAACGTAGGCGTTCCAATCTGGGACAGAACGAATCTTATACTGGAGATATTTTCCAGGAGGGCAAAGACAAAAGAAGCCAGACTTCAGGTAGAGTCGGCTTATCTTCAATACATGCTGCCGAGGCTTACAGGAATGTGGCAGCATCTCGGACGCCAGGGAGGCGGAGGTGGAAGCCGTGCCAATAAGGGTGTAGGTGAAACCCAGATTGAGCTTGACAGACGTATGATCAAGCAAAGGCTCACAGAACTGAGAAGAGAGCTGGACAATATTACTTCAACCCGTAATGTGCAGAGGGCAGGCAGAGTGAAGGGCGGAACTCCGCGTGTGGCCCTGGTCGGATATACGAATGCCGGCAAGTCCACATTGCTGAACAGACTCCTTAAAGTCAACGGTGCGGAAGATGATAAGATGGTCTTTGAAAAGGACATGCTTTTTGCCACACTGGATACTTCAATCAGGCGTATTGAAGTTGAGGGAAATAAAGACTTTCTTCTTTCTGATACTGTTGGATTTATCGAAAATCTCCCTCATGGCCTTGTAAAGGCTTTCAGGTCTACTCTGGAAGAGGCAATATTTGCAGACCTTCTCCTTATCGTTCTTGACTCGTCTGATCCATATTACAGACAGCACAGAAGGGTCACGGAAGATACGCTGAAAAGTCTGGGGGCCGACAAGATCCCAAGGATATACATCATGAACAAGGCGGACCTGCTGGAAGAGCGTAACTGGCAGCTGCCGAGAGTGAAAGATGACGAAATCTGGATGTCTGCATCCACCGGTGAGGGTCTGGCAGAACTGATCTTAATGATCACATCAAGGGTTTATGGAAACAACCGTGTTCTGACGGTGCTGCTTCCATATGCCAGGGGTGACATCGCCAGCCGACTCCATGAGCATGCGGGCATACTGGAAGAAGAGTACACCGCTGAGGGCATCAGGATAAAGGCAGACTGTCCGGAGGCGATAGCAGGAGACATAGAACGTTTTGCCGTAGAGGGGTGATTTAATGAAAGTCAGTCTTAATCCGGATGAAAAAGTGGTAAAAATAGTTAAGGAAGGTCTGAAAAAGACCGGTGGATATTGTCCGTGCAGACTTCAGAGGACAGAAGATACAAAGTGCATGTGCAGGGAATTTAGGGATCAGATCGCGGATCCTGATTTTGAAGGATTTTGTCATTGCATGCTGTACTACAAAAGTAAAGAATAAAACAGGTTAATAAAAAAGCAGGAGGATTAATAATGGCTGAGGTAAATGTAACAATAGATAATTTTGGAACAGAAGTGCTGGAGTCTGATAAGCCGGTTCTGGTTGATTTCTGGGCCGGATGGTGCGGACCGTGCATGATGCTGGCTCCAATCATTGAAGAGATTGCAAAAGAAAAAGAGGGAGAGCTCAAAGTCTGCAAGATAAATGTGGATGAGGAGGGAGAACTGGCCATGAGTTTTGGAGTCATGAGCATTCCTACACTGATGGTGTTTGATAAAGGCGAGAAGATCAAACAGAGCATAGGTTACTGTTCTAAGGAAGAAGTCCTTGCGCTTTTAAAATAAATTTAGGTTTCTTTAAGGTCTGACAGTTTACAATGAATGTAGACTGCCATTCTTCAGGGTATTGTAAAAGATTGGTAAATTGGGTATTAAAGAGGACTGATAAAAATGAGTGTTTTTAACATAATTACGCTTCTGGGCGGTTTGGCCATGTTCCTGTATGGAATGAAGTTGATGGGAAATTGCCTTAAGGAAGGAGCTTCCGGTTCACTTAAAAAAGCAATGGAGGCGGTAACAAACAACCCTATAAAGGCGTTTTTGCTGGGTCTTGCGATAACCGCTGTAATACAGAGCTCCACCGCGACCATAGTTATCACCGCAGGACTTGTTGCAGCAGGAGTTATATCCCTGCATCAGTCGCTTGGAATTATTGTAGGTGCCAATGTAGGAACTACAGTCACCGGACAGATAATCAGACTTCTTGACGTAAATGACAACGGATCATCATGGCTTAAGATATTCCAGCCTTCGACGCTGGCTCCGCTGGCACTGATCGCAGGAATCGTCATAATAATGTTCCTGGATAAAAAAATCAAAAAATCTGACATAATCGGAGGAATCTGTATCGGTTTCGGTATTCTGTTCATGGGTCTACTTACCATGACCGATGCGGTAGAGGTTCTTTCGGAAAACGGAGCATTGGATTCGATGTTTGCTTCCATAGGCGACAACATGTGGCTGGGTTACCTTGTCGGTGCCGCTGTTGCCTTCATACTTCAGAGTTCATCCGCCACAATCGGTATTTTGCAGGCATTTTCAATGGCCAGTGTAATTCCGTTTAAAACCGTATACGTAATGCTCCTTGGAATCTATTTAGGCGACTGTGTTACAACAGCCATAGTTATCTGGATAGGTGCCAAAGCTGACCCAAAGAGGGTTGCCATTACAAATGTTATTTTTAATCTTGGCAAGACTTTTCTGGTGCTTTTCGGAGTGCTTATTCTTCACTGGGTAGGCGTTATCAGCGGAATGTGGGATATGGCCATGACATCCGGTTCAATCGCTAATGTAAATACCATATTCAACATTGCCTGTGCCATAATACTGCTTCCGTTCATGAGCATGTTTGAAAGATGGAGCAAAAGAATCGTTAAGGACGACAGGGAATCTTCTGACAAGTACGATGAGAAGCTGCAGGCTTTAAACCCGGCATTTTTCAATACTCCGGCCCTGGCACTTAATTCATGTTATGACATACTTAAGACCATGTTCGACCTCAGCGTGCGTGGCATTAATGAAGCCATGGAAAATCTTAAAGAGTACAATCCAAAACAGATAGATGAACTGATGGAGAGGGAAGATGATATCGACATGCTGACCGACCATGTAGGAAACTATCTGGTGGAGCTTTCGCCTCATATAAATGACGAGGGAATGATCCTGATACTGAATCAGTATAATAAACTGGTTAATGAGTTTGAGAGAATGGGTGATCATGCGGTTAATATTGCTGAGGTTGCAATATCGCTGGACAAGTCAAATATCCAGTTTTCAAAGAAAGCACTGGAAGAACTTGACGTACTTAACGGACTGCTTGATCAGGTAATCGGTTATACGAGACTTGCTTTTGAAAACAGGGACGTTGAAGCTGCACGGCATATTGAACCTCTCGAGGACGTTATGGACGAGGTAGTTAATTCACTTCATGACAATCATCTGAACAGACTGAGAAAAGGCGCATGTACAATCAACGGAGGCATGGCTTTTCTTGACATACTGACAAATGTGGAAAGGCTTTCTGACATATGTTCAAATATCGGAATCTCCGTTATCGCAAGGGTTAATCCGGAAGAGGCTGCTCTTGCCCATAATTACATTTCTACTCTTCACGCAAGCAACAACGAAGAGTTTGAGCGTGAATATGCCAACGCTTATAATGATTGTTTTGCTAAGCTTTCCGTAATAGAAGATGCAAGATAGGGGTTTGGATCATGTTGATCAACGAATTCAGTTTCAAATCAAAGGTTGACGGACTTGAAATATCTGCCATGGAGGTGCTTCCAACAGGAGAACTTAAAGGAGTACTCCAGCTTGTTCACGGAATGTGTGAATATAAGGAGCGTTATCTGGATTTTATGAAATTTATGGCGGATAACGGCATTGCCTGCGTAATACACGATCACAGAGGACACGGTAAAAGTGTTAAGGATGACAGTGATCTGGGCTTCATGTACGAGGGCGGGGCAGAGGGCCTCGTAGAGGATACCAGGGTCATTACATTGATGGCAAAAGAAAAGTACGGGGATACTATTCCTTATTTTCTGCTGGGGCACAGCATGGGTTCCATGGTGGTCAGGTGTTATATTAAGAAATATGATGCTGACATAGATAAACTTGTGGTCGTGGGAAGCCCATCAAGACCTGCCGGAAGCGGTTTCGGGCTTTTTCTTGCCAAAGCCGGAGAAAAGATAAAGGGCGGCGAAAAACGCCTGAAGCTTCTTGATTATATGGCAATGGAGATGACTTATGAGAAGCCGTTTAAAAAGGAAAATCTAAAGCATGCCTGGGTTAATTCGGACAGGGACAGTGTGCTGGCATATAATAACGACCCTTACTGTAACTATACATTTACAATAAACGGATATAAGGGTCTGATACAGACGACATGCGATACTTACAGCAAAAAAGATTGGAAGGTGGCGCAGCCGGATCTGCCAATCCATTTCTTTTCAGGCTCAGATGACCCTTGCGCCATAAATGAATCAGCATTTGAAAAGAGTGCAGAATTTTTAAGAAAAATGGGTTATACAAACGTTAAGACGAAGATGTATCAGGGAATGCGTCATGAGATACTGAATGAGCCGGAACACATGACGGTGTACAGCGATATTTTGAATTTTCTGATAAAATAAAGACGGAAAACGAATATTTTGGACAATTGGGAACTTCGGTGTTCCCAATTTGTAAATAGAGGGGAAATCATGGAAGATAAATACATAATCGCACTTGATGCGGGAACAACAAGCAACAGATGTATAATCTTTGATAAGAACGGAAATATTGTATCCATGGCCCAAAGGGAGTTTACCCAAATCTACCCCAACCCGGGGTGGGTAGAGCATGATCCGGAGGAAATATGGTCATCAATGATCGGCGTGGCTGTGGAAGCTGTGGCTAAAGCAGGCATAAACCAGGAACAGATCGCCGGAATAGGCATCACAAATCAGCGTGAGACGACCATATGCTGGAACAAAACTACCGGTAAACCTGTTTACAATGCCATAGTGTGGCAGTGCCGGAGAACGGCGGACATATGCGCGTCAATAGCCGGGCATAAGGATATGATTCACAAGAAAACCGGACTGATCCTTGACCCTTATTTTTCTGCAACAAAGATAAAATGGATCCTTGATAATGTGGAAGGGACCAGAGAAATGGCTGAAAACGGAGAGCTACTTTTTGGTACGGTAGAAACCTGGCTCGTTTATAAACTGACAGGCGGGAAAGTTCATGTGACTGACTATTCCAATGCTTCAAGAACCATGCTTTTTAATATTAATACTCTCGAGTGGGATAAAGAAATACTGGAGATGCTTGATATACCGGAGAGCATATTGCCGGAGGTTCATACAAACAGCGAAATCTATGGTTATACCACAACAGCGTTTTTCAGGTGCGAGATTCCGATTGCAGGTATGGCTGGCGACCAGCAGGCAGCTCTTTTCGGTCATCTGTGTGTAAACAAAGGTGAGGCTAAAAATACATATGGTACCGGCTGTTTCCTTTTGATGAACACCGGAAATGAGCCGGTCTATTCTGAAAACGGTCTTGTAACAACCATAGCATGGAACATAGCAGGCAAGGTATCATATGCCCTGGAAGGATCGGTATTTGTGGGCGGAGCAGCGGTACAGTGGCTCAGGGACGAAATGGGCCTGATAGACAGTGCAGAGCAGACTGAAGAGATGGCCAGGAAGGTTTCTGATACCAATGGCTGCTATGTGGTTCCAGCATTTACGGGCCTGGGCGCTCCTTACTGGGACCCTTATGCAAGAGGCGTCATTACGGGACTGACAAGGGGAGTAAATAAATATCACATTATCAGAGCAACTCTTGATTCTGTATGCTATGAGGTGGAGGATGTGATAGCCACGATGAAAGAAGATGCAGGGGCGGGACTTAATCTGCTTCGCGTTGACGGAGGCGCCAGCCGGAATAATTATCTGATGCAGACCCAAAGTGATATCAGCAGCATAATCGTGGAGCGTCCGGTATGCGTGGAGGTTACTGCTTTAGGGGCAGCTTACCTGGCCGGACTTGCAGTTGGTTTCTGGAAAAATTTTGATGAGATCAGGGCTAACAGGATCGTGGACAGAAGCTTCAGACCGGACATGGATGAAAAGGTAAGGCAGCAGCAGTTACGCGGTTGGAAAAAGGCTGTTGAAAATGCCAGAAATAACTGAATTCAGCTATGCTTCTTCTTTTTCTTAAGATACCTTTGCGTAGCAGCTTCCTGTTTTGCGTAGGCCTTTTCCATGGCTTTTTCGGCTTTGGCCATCAGCTTTTCATGACGGGCTCTTTCCACATCAGCTATGATTATGGCTCTTCTCCTTGAAGCTCCGAGCCAGGTAAGAGCAGCAGCAACACATACAGAAGTGTACAGAGACAGTTTTAGGATTATATTAAAAGTGATTGGCGAAGGCAGCCAGAATTCAACTAAAAATGATGCAACGCATCCAAGGATAGCTCCCAGCATCAGGAAACGGTTGCGTTTAACCTTGTGTTCTGAGTAGGCAACAATCGCCAGGGATGCCATAAAGACGTAACAGATAAGCTGAGGGATAGTCTTGGCAATTGGGTAGGCCGGTACAAAGTACCACATGGAAATCTCCAGTCCGGCAAACAGGCCTGTGTTTACAAGATGAGTCACGATGGTTGGGACCGGTTTTCTAGGTCTGCGCTGGATTATTCTTACGATGCCTAAAGTAATGCATACAATCAGTTCCGTATAGGTAAAGATTAAAAGAACCGCGCCAAAGATCAATATCTCTTTAATGGTAAAGTGAAAAACATTTATATGCTGGAGCTTCAGCACAACACTTGGGGAATAACCGACAGACTGTGACCAGATGTCGTAGGAGGCGGCATTGACATTATTTTCATCAACCCAAACGGCACCATCTTCATCGAAATACAGATAGTATTCCGCATCAGCCTTTATGTTCAAGGTATATACCTTCTCAATGCTCGAACGGACGGAATCATTAGTGTGAACGGAGCCATAATATGTAATCTGCTGGTCTTCATCACTTCTCAGGATAAGAAGATAGTCCACATCTCCGGGGATGGTAACATTGGTCTGACCGTTTCCCTTTTCAACGTAAAGGTTCGGAGTCATTTCCTCTGATGCAGATGCCTCTGAATATGGGTTGTCATAGCTTACGGAACCATCTGAATTTATGATACAGACAAATCCCTCATCATTAAATACATCAATATCTACATCGCCTTTAACAGTGAAAATGATGTAGGAGGTATCAGAACTCAGCATATATTCAGGGTCTTCACTGGAAAACATCCATGAAATGTATTTGTCAGGATTATGTTCTGTTGTCAGATTCTGGGTCAGATTAAGGTCGGCAGACCAGTGACCGTTTTTGATCTGTTCCTCATTTCCCTGAAGCACATATTGATTAGCCAGGGATTCAATATAATCAACAAGATAGGAAACTTCCTCAGCTTCAGCAGAATCTTCCGGAGAGAAAGTGGCAAAAACCTTGGCGGCAAGCACCAGAAGGTTTTCATTGTTTTTGTTTTCCATTACCTGCAGGACGCTTGGCTGCAGACTGCTTTCATACTTTTCGGCATTTGGAATAAGTTCCAGCAGGTAGTCAAAGAAAGTCCTGAAGTTTGAATTCAATTCCGGATTGACCAGAAATTCATGACCGTCAAGGGTTTGCATAATTTCGTTGGCTGCAGCAACCTTTGTTTCGAAATCGCTGTTGGATTCATAGCTTGGTGTGTAAAGGTCCGTGCCGTAACGTTCATATCCCCAATCGGCAAATGGAATGGATGGGACAATGTCATCCTTTCCCACGATATTGAATATATTGGAATAATTACCTTTGTCCCTGGTAGTACGTGGGGTGGCAAATGTATAGCAATAGACATGCTTAAACAGAGCAGAGTCTGTCATGTCAGCGGCAACAATATTGGAAATGGCGGCGGCCCGGCTGTATCCTGTTGTCCACAGCGTCAGTTCACCGGTAATATCATGATCTTCTATATATTGGCTTATGGCATCTTCCACAATTAATGCACTGCTATCAAAACCTTCATGGCGGTCACTGTTTCCTACTGTCAGATTACCGGCCCACTCAGCACCGTAGCCTGCACCGCAGCATACGGCAGCAATAACAGTCTTGTCGTCAATATTTTTACTGGCAATGGCATAAGTAGTACTGGTTGTAGTAGGTGTATGGTAAAAAGCATCTGCCTCTACATTGGAAAATCCAATCGAAGTAAAGTACGATATCAGATCGTCAGGATTATCGTTATTGACCTGGCTCGAGCGGAAAGTTGCAACAGCCATTCCAAGAGATGCCCTGGCAAATGTATGACTGTAATAATTTTCCGGCTGTGAAAACAGATCATCAGAATATGGGAAACTCCATGTAGTCACTGAATCATATGGAGTGGAAAATTTAACGGTTACATTCCGGATACCTGAAATTTCATTTCTGTTTATCAAAACTCCCATGGATTCACTGTAGGGAATAAGATCGAGAAGCCCGGGGTCGGAGTCCGCAGAGTCAAGCGAAGAAGAGGCATTTGCTGCCGCTGAGGCCATGACCGGCATGGCAAGTATTAAAACAAGAAAAGCAGCCAGTGCAGCTGCTAGGAATTTTTTTGATTTCATGACATTATGCGCCTGGGCGTGGGATAAATAAAATTGCAGCGGAGAAGGGGGGATTTGAACCCACGCGCCGTTATTAGCGACCTACTCCCTTTCCAGGGGAGCCCCTTCGGCCTCTTGGGTACTTCTCCGAATAAAACCATGGGAGTATTCCTCCCAACAGAAAACACTTTACACGATTTTGAATGCATTTTCAAGAGATTGCATATATAATCGTAGCGTAATTTACGGAGGATAATCATGAATAACTTAAGTTTACTGAAAAAAGAATATGCGAAATTGATAATCAGAGAAGGTCTTAACATACAAAAAGGTCAGAGGCTGGCCATCAGCTGCCCGGTTGAAGGAGCTGATTTTGCCAGACTTTGTGCAGCAGCTGCTTATGAGGCCGGCTGCCGGGATGTGATAATGAGATGGAACGATGATGAACTGACAAGGCTCAGGTATCTTTATGCGCAGGAAGATGTATTTGACAGCGTAAATCCCTGGGACAGCATGTTCAGCGACATGATATCCGAAGAAGGTGCAGCATGGCTTGCAATCTATGCTGAAAACCCGGAGAACCTTAAAGGCGTGGACCCGGACCGTATCCGCAGGGCACAGATCAGCCACGGGCAGGCAACGGCCAAATTCAGGGAAAGAGAAATGCGTAATGACTTTCCGTGGTGTGTGTGCTCAATTCCTACCAAAGCATGGGCATGTTCAGTATTTCCGGATCTCGGGGAAGAAGCTGCAGTTGAAATATTATGGGAGGAAATCCTGAAAGCGTGCCGCGTAGACAGTGAAAATGCAATAGCCAACTGGAAAGCACATTCTGATGAACTGCAAAGACATGTGGAAATATTGAATAATTATGATTTTAAGAGTCTCCATTATACGAACTCGCTTGGAACGGATCTGGTAGTTGGACTTCCTGAAGGACATTTCTGGGCAGGTGGAGAAGAGAAGACCTCAAAAGGGGTCACATTTTCAGCCAATATACCAACAGAGGAAGTCTTTACTCTTCCTAAGAGAGATTCAATAAATGGTGTGGTTTATGCATCCCGTCCGCTGTGTCACAACGGTAACATAATAAGTGATTTTTATTTTGTTATAAAAAATGGAAAAATTGCAGAAGTTCATGCCGGGCAGGGAGAAGACATCCTGAAGGACGCAATAGCTGTAGATGAAGGTGCTTCATACTTTGGCGAGGTGGCCCTTGTACCGTATGATTCGCCGATTTCTAATTCAGGACTGTTGTTCCTCAATACTCTTTTTGATGAAAATGCTTCATGTCACCTGGCTTTCGGCGAAGCATATCCGTGCATACGGGGAGCAGAGAACATGAGTGAAGATGAGCTTAAAAGCAGGGGAGTTAACTACTCGATGACCCACGTCGATTTTATGGTCGGAACAGCCGACATGTCCATAGTGGGCACAACCCGCGACGGCCGCGAGATCCAGGTATTCAAAGACGGTAACTTCGCCTTCTGACCGTCGCCTGGCACACCTGGCCCCACATCTTGCCAGCTTTTGGCACAGAATGCTTTTGCTTTAATCCGGCTCCGGGCTTTGGATTTCCTAAGACAGACAGGGCATTTCCTTGGGCCGGCGAGTTCGGAAAGATTTTCGAAAAAATCTTTCCTCATTTCGCCTGGATGTTTGCACGGACTTGGTGTCCCAAACATCCACCCTGCTGAAATGCCCTGTCTGCCTAATGAAATCCAGTTCGCCCTCCGAACAGATTAAAGCAAAACCATTCTGTGCACACAACTACCCGGACTGAGGCTGGAGGAAAGGCAGAAAGGTTTGGGTGAAAACCATTCGTAACATGCCTTGGATTTCATTAGTCCGCCCATTATTTGAAGAAGGTGAGTCAGGGGGACCTCAAGTCCGTGGCCTGGCTCAGGAGCAATGAGAAAAGATTTCTTCAGAAAATCTTTTCGAATGCTCCGTACCGATGAAAATAATGGGCGGACTTTAGGAAATCCTGGCATGTGGAGTTGGTTTTCAGACAATGCTTTCTGCTTAGATACTGCCACGGTCCAGGGAGTGAAAGCATTCTGCGCAGAAGAAAACAGCAGGACTGAAGTTGGAGCAAGCATTAGCGTATGGAGACTGAATCGGCCCCATTGATGCGTATGTCGCTGTTGTAGTACTGGGTGATGGCTCTGACTGCATACTCGGTATCGAGGGTGCCGGCTGTTTCATAAGATGAGTGCATGGCAAGCTGGGCCAGTCCTATGTCTACAGCGTTGAGGCTGACCTGTGTATTAGATAAGTTACCTAATGTGGAGCCGCCGGCAGCATCGCTTCTGTTGGCAAATGACTGTACCGGTACCCCCGCCCGGGCACAGATTTCCTTCATTATGGCTCTTGAAAAGGCGTCAGTGGTATAGTGCTGGGCAGCATTTTCCTTTATGACAATGCCTTTATTCATGTAACAGCAATTGTCTATGTCATATTTTTCCGGATGGTTAGGATGTACTGCATGGGCGTTATCAAAACTGATCATAAATGAACCGGCTACCGCAACGAAGTAATCTTCCTGGGATTTTCCAAGACCGGAGTTGATGCGGCGCAGAGTATCCGAAAGAAAAGTAGAGCAGGCTCCCTGCTTTGTACCGGAACCTACTTCTTCATTGTCAAAACAGCAAAATACGTTAACAACATTAGAAGGGCTTTCGCTTGCAGCAATGAAACCCTTTAATGATGTGAACACCGCCTGAAGATCATCCAGCTTAGGCGCAGATATGAATTCCTTTTTCAGCCCCCACACATAGCCAAGCTGGCGGTTAACAAGGTAAAGATCACGGCCCAGTATGTTTTCGGGTGAAATTCCGATTTCTTCAGCAAGGTAACTGTCAAGCTCGCCGGCAGTGATGGAACCTGCAGAACACATTGGTAGCAGATCCGTCTGACGGTTGAAGGCATATCCCTTATTTACGTCACGGTTAAAATGAATCGGAAGTGACGGAATTATCAAAGTCGGCTCCTGGATATTTACAAATCTCGATTCCAATCCGGAGCCGCATCTTACAAGGACCCTTCCGGCAATGGAAAGGGGCTTATCAAACCACGTGTAATCTATCATTCCGCCGTAAGGTTCGACATTTAGTCTCAGGTAACTGTCAGGACCTGAAAGCTCTGCCTTTTCCTTAAGCTTGAATGTAGGTGAGTCTGAGTGTGAGGCACACAGTTGAAAATGGTATGAATCTGTCTCTTCAGGAATGCAGAAAGCTATAATGCTGGAATCGTTTCTGGTTGTGTAATATAAACCCGGAACCAGAAGCCAGTAGTCATTTTCCGGAATATAAACAAAACCGGCGTCTTCCAGATAACTGCGAATGGACAGGACAGTATGAAAAACGCTAGGCGACGACTGTATAAAAGTTAAAAGTTCATTATTTAGTTCTGACATGGCTTTACCTTTACAATAGGGCTATATACCCCTGATCCCTTTCTGAAAATTGTTGGTGGTGTGGTCAATACTGCATTATGAAAAAATAACGGCACCCGGAAGGGTGCCGCAAAAATAACCGGTGTTTTACAGCGTAGCGCTGTACTTTTTGATTGCGTCCATGGTCTCGTCACTGATGACATGTTCGATCCTGCAGGCATCTTCTGCAGCGACTTTTGGATTTACACCTATTTTCTCAAAGAAATCTGTAAGGAATGTGTGACGGCCGTAGATTTTTTCAGCAATCTGTCTTCCGCTCTCGGTCAGGGCAATGTAACCGTCACTGTCAACGATGATATAACGTTCTGCTTTCAGTTTGCCGACCGCACGGCTGACCGATGGCTTGGAAAATCCCATATAGTCAACGATATCAATTGATCTTACGTCATTTTTCTTTTTTGATAGTACCAGAATTGATTCAAGATACATCTCTCCGGATTCCTGTAATTCCATTAAATACCTCCTGATCTTTTGGCATCATAAGTTAAAAATTCATTATTCTGGAGCACGTTCATCGCCCATAAAGAATACTGCCACAGTTCCTCTTCCTGCATGGGAACCGATAATGGTTCCTATGTTGTTTATCTTAACATTATTTTTGAGATTTGGGAAATTTTCTTCGACAAGTGCTGCCATGGCCTTTGCATCTTCTATGCAGTCGGAATTGCACACATAGCACTTGCCAGCGTAATCAGTTCCGCCTTCTGCATGTTTGATCATCTGTGCAAGAGTTTCGGCCATTGCTTTTTTCTTGCCGCGGACTTTTCCATAAGCAATAATGCGGCCTTTATCATCAAGTCTCATGACCGGGCAGATATTCAGGATTGTTGCCAATGTGGCTGTAGGTCCCGAAACCCGGCCGGTACGTTTAAATTGAGTCATGTCGGTAGTGTAGAACTGGTGGTGAATGCGGTTCTTGTTTTTTTCGGCCCAGTCGTATACTTCCTGAAGACTTTTACCCTCGTCGGCAAGGTCTGCAATATAATCCACAAAAAGTCCGAAGCCTGAAGAAGAGCAGGTGGAGTCAACAACTTTGATGGTACGTTCCGGATATTTCTTCTGAAGCCCGGCAGCTGCAGCAATTGCATTAGTTACTGAAGCGGACTGGCCTGAGCTGAAAGCAATGTGGAGCACATCTCCTTTTTGAAGAAGCTCTTCAAAAAATTCACTGTACATCTCCTGGTTATTAAGCGTAGTGCTCGGCAGTTTCCCGGCATCGAGCATCCGGTAAAAACCCGGCAGTGCCTCCGGGTCCCGGCCCATGTCGTCAAGATATTCCTGTCCGTCAATGGTATATCTGTAGAATATGATGGGAATGTCACGCCCGGCCATATGGGAATATGGAAGATCAACTGTAGATTCGCTGGATAAAATAAACTGTCTGCTCATACGTGTATCTCCTTAAATTTATATCCGGTATCTGTATTGCTGCCAGATCTGTCAAAACCTGTAAGCAGTCCTTTACAGCAGCCTTATGCCTGCTTTTTTGCACTTTTCGATGGTCTCTTCATCCCATACACTTGAGTGAACCTCTCCAATGTGGGCACAGCCGAGCAGAAGCATGCAAAGCCTTGACTGGCCGATTCCGCCTCCGATAGTCAGAGGAAGCTCGTTGTTTAAAAGCATTTTGTGGAAAGGAAGCTCTCTTCGGTCATCGCAACCGGCAATTTTGAGCTGGCGGTCAAGAGACTGGGCATCCACGCGGATACCCATGGATGATATTTCCATTGCACATTTAAGAGTATCATTCCAGAAGAAGATGTCACAGTTAAGCTCCCAGTCATCATAATCAGGAGCTCTGCCATCATGAGGAAGGCCGCTCTTTAAAGCACCTCCAATCTGCATTATGCAGGCCGTGTGATGATCCTTAACATATTTATTTTCTCTTTCATGACTGTCAAGAGATGGATACATGTCTTCCAGTTCCTGAGAAGTAATAAAAGAAATTTCTCTTTCGAGTCTGGTGTGAAGCTGCGGATAACATGCGTTCACTATTTCGGATGTGTCACAAATTGATTTAACTATATTTCTTACAATGAGCTTTAAAAAATCAAGATTGCGGGCTTCTTTGGTGATGATCTTTTCCCAGTCCCACTGATCCACATAGATCGAGTGGAAGTTGTCAAGTTCTTCATCGCGTCTGATGGCATTCATATCGGTATAAAGACCGTCGCCAACCTTGAATTCATATCTTTTAAGGGCAAGCCTTTTCCATTTGGCAAGGGAATGTACAACCTGAGCTTCCTGACCTCCTACTGCAGGAATGTCAAAAGCAACAGGGCGCTCAACTCCGTTGAGGTTGTCGTTTATTCCTGATGATTCAAGAACAAAGAGCGGAGCGGAAACTCTCTTGAGGTTCATTACACGTGAAAATTCCTGCTGAAAAGTATCTTTAACGCAGACGATGGCCCGCTGCAGATCATAATTGTCCAGGGGGTTGGAATAACCTGCCGGAATAGTAACTTTATTCATCACAATATATCTCCGTTTTCTAAAAACTTCTATAATAATAACAAAGTTTAATACTTCTTGTAAATAGAAGAAATATCAAATAAAATGTAGAAATATTATTTTAAGAAAGCGGATTTTGGAAAAAGTGAAACTTCAGATCAGGAATGCAATAGTACAATACGGCGCCGACACAATCCTTGACCGTGCCGATTTTGACGTACTTGATAATGAAAAAATAGCGGTAGTCGGAAGAAACGGCTGCGGAAAGACAACTTTGCTGAAACTGATATCCGGAGACCTGAACATGGTGAACCCGGACAGCGATGAAAAAGCATGTTTCAATATTGCAG
>R11__coassemble_603_pt1 | contig 22844 bp, 18 predicted proteins | sample R11__metabat2_high_PE_009 | metagenome-assembled genome bin R11
TTTTTTATCAAAAGATATTCTCTTCATTAATTAAGCACCTTTGGAATATTGTAAAACAATTATAAGCCATTTTAGCATTGACACAAAATTATGTACATAATTTATTTATAACGGCGCTGAGTACAAAAAATAAACTTGACATTAAGATGAATCCGGAGTAAAGTACCACCCATAAACCAGTGAGAAAGAGTAGTACGCATCACCTCTTCCTTGAAGGAGAGTTGCAGATGGTGGGATTGCAGCAGGTAATGTGGTGGGGAATGGACTTTCGAGGGCGAACGGAAATGCTTTGGCAGAGTATGGGAGACGGAGAAGACACTTCGTTAACAAGGTCAGCATATGATAGTATGCGTGAGAGGATACGAATGTATCAAGCCGGGTGGCACCGCAGGAAGATTATCCTGTCCCAGCAATCGTTTGATTGCTGGGACTTTTTGTATTACAGCGAGCCGTTACCGGGATCCAACAATACTATCTCCATTTCAATATCTTTTAGAAAAAGGAGTAAAAACATGAAAACAGTATTTAAGAAAATTGCAGCAGCAACAATGACAATCGCCCTGGCAGCATCGATGGCAGCCTGCGGCAGTTCATCATCTTCAACAGAGTCTCAGGCAGAGGCTGCGGGGGCAACATACAAGGTTGGCATCTGCAACTATGTAGATGATGCTTCGCTTAACCAGATTGTAGAAAACATCGAGGCCCGCCTTGAAGAACTCGGAAAAGAAAAGAACGTTACATTTGAAGTGTCATACGATAACTGTAATGCAGACTCCAGCGTCATGAGCCAGATCATTGCAGACTTCATCGCAGACGGCGTTGACGTAATGGTAGGCGTTGCAACACCTGTAGCAATGAGCATGCAGGCTGCAACAACAGAAATCCCAATCGTATTTGCGGCAGTTTCAGACCCTGTGGGCGCAGGAGTTGTAGAAAGCCTTGAGGCACCGGGAGCAAATATTACAGGTTCTTCAGACTATCTTGATACGACAGCTGTAATGAATCTGATCATCGCACAGAATCCTGATATTGAAACCGTAGGACTTCTTTACGACATCGGACAGGATTCAAGCACAACAGCCATTGCCACAGCCAAGGAATACCTGGATGAAAAGGGAATCGGTTACAAAGAGTACAACGGAACAACCGTTGACGAGATTAAGCAGGCAGTAGCCCAGATGTCAACAGATGGAATTACAGCATGCTTTACACCTTCAGACAACACCATCATGAATGCTGAGCTTTCAATCTATGAAGACCTGGCAGATGCCGGAATCCAGCATTATGCAGGAGCAGATTCATTTGCCCTTAACGGTGCATTTGTTGGATATGGTGTTGATTATGCAGAACTCGGAACACAGACAGGTGACATGATCTGCGGAATCTGTGTTGACGGAAACGATCCGGCCAGCACAGCAGTTCTTACATTTGATAACGGAACTGCGACAGTTAATACAGAAATCTGCGAAAAACTCGGATTTGATTATGACGAAGTAGCTAAGACATTTGAGCCATATTGCACAAAGGTTCAGTCAATCGAGACAGCGGAGTCATTCGAATAATTTTAACGGAAAACGATGGATGCATTTATTTTACTGATACAGACCGCGCTTGAGCTTGGTCTCATAATGTCGCTGGTTGTAATGGCGCTGTATCTCAGCTATTCAATGCTGGATGTCTGCGACCTTTCAACAGACGGTTGTTACACATTGGGTGCAGCTGTGGGGGCCATGGTGGCCCTCGCAGGACACCCTTATCTTGCCATATTGGCAGCAATGGGGGCAGGAATTCTTTCCGGCTTCATAACGGCCTTTCTTCAGACAAAGATGGGCGTGGATTCCCTGATAGCCGGAATTGTGGTGAACACGGGACTTTACTCCATTAACATGGCCATAATGGGCGGCAAAGCACTGCAGAACATGAATACCACAGATACAGTGTTTACGAAAATGTCAGGGCTTCTTGAAGGAACATTTCTTTCAAAACAGAGTGATCTGATGGTCATACTGATAGCAGTTGTTCTGGTTGCGGCCGTTTTGATGCTGTTTTTAAAAACCAAAATGGGACTGGCCATCCGGGCAACGGGAAATAATCCTGCCATGGTAAAGTCATCGTCCATAAACCCGGTCATCACAACGATTGTTGGCCTGTGTGTGGCAAATGCATTTACGGGACTTGCCGGCTGTCTGATGGCCCAGAGCCAGAAGTATGCAGACATCAACATGGGAACCGGAACAGTTACCATAGCACTTGCATCACTCCTTATAGGACGCACCATTTTTGGAAGATGTAGGATACCGATGCAGATAGTAGGTGCCATAGTAGGTGCAATTCTTTTCAGACTGGCATATACAGCGGCCCTGAGACTTCAATTCCCTGCTTACATGCTGAAGCTTATTTCTTCAATAATAGTAGTGCTGATAATATTTATCCCTTATATTCTTAAGAAATATCCGATGATAAAGAGACGGCTGACTGTGAACAGGTCGAAAGGGGGCAGGTAAATGTTAGACATTAAAAATATCTCCATCACCTTTAACCCGGGAACAAGTGATGCCAAAAAAGCTCTGGATAATCTTTCGCTTCATGTAAATAAGGGGGATTTTATTTCCATAATCGGTGCAAACGGCGCAGGGAAAAGCACACTTTTTAATGCCATTGGCGGGACGTTCTTTACAGATGAAGGAACAATCGAACTGGACGGCAAAGACATAACATTGATGCCGGAACATAAGAGATCCCGTCAGATAGGAAGGCTTTTCCAGGACCCAATGCTGGGCAGTGCACCGGGAATGAGCATAATGGATAACATGGCGCTGGCAGCCGGGAAAGGCGGCTGGCTTTCCATACTGAGCCACAGGGAAAAACAGGAATTTACGGACAGGGTGGCAATACTTGAAATGGGGCTTGAAAACCGTATGAACCAGCCGGTAAGGCTTCTTTCGGGCGGTCAGAGACAGGCACTGACCCTTCTTATGGCAACATACAATCCTCCGAAGCTCCTGCTCCTCGATGAACATACGGCTGCCCTTGATCCGGGCACGAGCGCAAAAGTAATGGAGATCACAAAACAGGTCATCAAGGATAACAACCTGACATGCATGATGATCACTCATAACATGAGCGCGGCACTGGAGTTTGGAAACAGAACACTGATGATGAATCAGGGAAAGATAATCTACGATGTCAGCGGAGAGGAAAGACAGAACCTGACAGTAGCTGACCTTCTTGAAAAGTTCAAGACCAAAGTGGGCGAAGCACTGGATAATGACAGAATGCTGCTGTCTGAATAAATACAGCCGGAGTAAAACCGGAATAGACAACTTTCAAAAATTGAGTGCAGAAAAATTAAACTGGTCAGCCGTTCGGGCTGGCCAGTTTTTATAAAGTTCATAAAAGCTACACAGCTTGAAAATTGAATATGAGGCCAAAATATGTTTAAATAGGAAAGGTTATTCTTAAATCTAAAGGAGGCATTGTACATGGCAACAGGCAGAGAAGAATGGAAAAACACCGGTGAGGAACTGGGAGGTGCCTTTAAGAATCTTGCAAAATCACTGATCAGAACCGGCAAGGCCGGTGCCGAAAAGGTAGGAGACTGGGCTGACAGTCAAAAGGATGAATATGCCGGTAAATATACGGAACAGAGCGTTGAAGACGGCGAAAGACCATCAACTGTGTTTAACGACGGAACATGGAGAGAGACCGGAAAAGGCCTGGGCAAAGCTTTTGCGGGACTTGGAAGTGCAATAATGGGGTCCGCACAGCGAGGGGCTGATAAAGCTGAAGAATGGGTAGACGATGCAAAGGCCAAAATGGAAAATAAAGTAGAAAACATGGCCGATAAGGCTGAACAGAAGGCCGATGACATAAAGAAAGAGGCTGCAGACTTTGCCGATGGGTTCAGGGAAGGAGCCGACGGAGAAGTCGTGGCAGACGCTCAGATAATATCAGAGGAAATTGTTGAAAAATAACCGGAAATCAAATATGCACAGACCATCACAAAAAAATACTTTTATTTTTGTGCAGATTGTATTATCATATTTGGAGAATATTCTCTTAAAAGGGAAAGCAATTTAGTAAATATTGATAATATTAAAAAAGTTTGGGTGGTAGGATGATTTCAAATCAGTTATTGCAGAAAACTATTGATCAGATCAAAAGCATATCAGGAACGGATATTGCCATTCTTGAGCTGAACGGTGATGTGGCGGTACGCACATACAAGGATGAAAAGATAGATACAGTTACGATTGCCCAGTTTGCGCAGTCTGTTTCTGAAGAGCAGGCAATCGCAGGCCACCGGTTGTTTAAGGTAAAAGACGAGACCAGATGCGAGTATATATTAGCAGTAAGAGATAACGGCAGTGACATCGCTGTTATCGGAGGTCTTGCAAAGTACCAGATTGAAACACTGATACAGGCATATAAGGAGAGATTCGACAAGGACAATTTCTTTAAGTCTCTTCTTATGGACAATATGCTGATGATCGATATTTTCGACAGGGCCAGAAAGCTTAGGATAGATGTTGAAGCTTACAGGGGTGTTCTGGTAGTTGAACTGAAGGACAGAAAACGCAACGACATAGTCGAAACGGTCAAATCTGTTTTTGCAAACAGCAATGATGATTTTGTTACGGCAATCAACAAAAAAGACCTCATAGTGATCAAACGCGTGGATTCCGCCGGAAACTATGCACAGCTTGATGGCGCTGCCAAGAAGATTTCCACAGCAGTCAAGCGTGAGATAGGTGAAGACATTAAGATTTCATATGGCTCAATTGTTGCAGATCTGAAGGAGATTTCGAAGTCGTATAAAGAAGCGCGTATGTCCATGGAGGTAAGCTCGATATTCTTTGAGAACCGTATGATAAATCCTTACAATCAGCTGGGAATAGGAAGACTTGTTTATCAGCTGCCGCTGCCGCTGTGCAAGTTGTTCATCAAGGAAATATTTGGCGACATGTCTCTTGAAGACATGGACAAGGAAACCATTGTGACCATAAATAAGTTCTTTGAGAACTCTCTTAATGTATCCGAGACATCAAGACAGCTGTATATTCACAGAAATACGCTTGTTTACAGACTGGATAAGATACAGAAGACAACCGGTCTGGATCTCAGGGTGTTTGAAGATGCAATAACATTTAAGATCGCATTGATGGTTTCAAAATATATGAAGAGCATAGAATCTAGGAAATGATAGTATTAGAAAAAGTTACAAAGAAATATGAAGATAAGGCTGCACTGAATGATGTCAGTCTTAGCATAGAAAAAGGTGAATTTGTTTTTATAGTAGGCGATTCAGGCGCAGGAAAGAGCACGCTTTTTAAATTGCTTACCAAGGAGTTAAAGCCTACGTCAGGACGAATTTTCATTAATGGTGAGAACATAACGAAGCTGAGACGCCGTAAGGTGCCTCTTTTAAGGCGGCGTATAGGCTATGTATTCCAGGATTTCCGTCTGCTGAAGGACAGAAATGTTTATGACAATATTGCATTCGCACAGAGAGCGATATCCGTACATCCCAAAGAAATCCGTAAAAATGTGACGGAGGCCCTGACGCTTTGCGGCATTTCAGAAAAGTACAGAAGCTTTCCTGATCAGCTTTCAGGAGGAGAACAGCAGAGAGTTGCCCTGGCAAGAGCAATAGTAAATAAACCGGAGATATTGCTTGCAGATGAGCCGACAGGAAACCTTGACCCGGTAAACTCCCAGGCCATCATGGAACTGCTTGAAAAGATAAATGAAACGGGGACGACAGTGGTGGTTGTAACACATAACCATGCAATTGTCCGCAACATGAATAAACGTACGATCAATCTGAAAAACGGAGTGATCGTAAATGATATTCAGGAAGGAGGTCTTGCAAATGAAAACTAAGAGCTCCTTTGGATACTGTCTCGGACAGAGCTTTGTAAACATAAAAAGAAACAAGGTATTCTTTCTGGCATCTGTTGCCACTATTGCAGCCTGCATTTTTCTGCTGAGCCTGTTTATTGCCATTGCAATGAATTTGTATTACATGGTAAATCAGGTATCCGGCAATGTGTGTGTCACAGTTTTCTTTGATGACGGAATGAAAGAGAAAGACATACTGGACATATCCGGTCAGATTGAAAAATGGGACCAGGTTAAGGAGGTTGAATATACTTCCGCAGAGGAAGCATGGGAACAGTTTAAGGACGATTATTTTGCGGATTATCCTGAGCTGGCCGAAGGCTTTGCAGATGACAATCCACTTGCAAATTCGGCATCCTTGGACATATATCTGAATGATCTGGAGGATCAGGATGCGGTAGTTGAAAAACTCGAAAATACCGATGGAATAAGACAGATAAATAAATCGGAGCATGCGGCAAGTGCCCTTACGGATATCGGCAAGATTGTAGCGGTAGTTTCGGGAATACTGATTGTTATCCTTCTTGCGGTTTCAATATTCCTGATCACAAATACCATAATCACAGGCATTACGCTCCGTAAGGAAGAGCTGCAGATCATGAAATATGTGGGAGCAACAGATTTCTTTGTTAAGAGTCCGTTCGTATTTGAGGGAATATTCATAGGACTTATAGGCGCTTTAATCCCGCTTATCGTAATGTTCTTTATTTACAGGTCTGCCATGACATTCTTTATTGACAAGTTCCAGGCTGTAGCGTCGGTTGTATCATTCATGCCGATGCACCAGGTATTTGTAGTACTTGTACCGGTAGCTTTTGTAGTCGGTGCAGGAATCGGATTTATCGGCAGTATGATAGCAACAGGCAAACATATTAAAGTCTGAAAGAAAGTGTGATTAATGAAACATTTAAAAAAGACTCTTAGAATAGCAATATGTCTTATATTGGCATTGTCTCTTATGGCTGTGCCGTCGTTTGCTGATGAGCAAAGCGACCTGGAAGCCAGGAATGCTGAACTGGAGGGCCAGCTTGAAGAAGAACAGGCAAGGGTAGATGAGCTCCAGGCCAGCGTTAATGAAATTGAAAATTATATTGAAGTTCTTCAGGAAGAAATGGAGCATATTGAGTCCATCATAAGCGATTATGAGGATGAAAAAATCGAAAAACAGGCAAATATTGATGAACTGAATGCACAGATTGAAGAGCTTGAGGCAAAGATATCAGAAGAGGAAGAAGAGGTTCAGCATCAGTACGATCTGATGAAACTGAGGATCAGGTTCCTTTATGAAAATGTAGGCGATTCCTTCATTGAAGCAATATTTTCATCGGCTTCATTCAGTGAGGCAATAGAGAAAATCCAGTATCTCCTGGAAATATCAAGCTATGACCGTCAGGTAATGGTAAAGGTTCAGAACCTGATGGATCAGGTAAAGGCCGATAAGGAAAGTATTCAGGAGCAGGTCAGTGTGATCGAGGATGAAATGGCTGAGATCGATCTGCTTCAGGATGCTCAGGAAGCCCAGGAAGAGCTTTATGCCGAGACAAAGGAGCTTCAGGCCGAACAGCTTGAAGAAAAAGAATATGAACTGGGCGAGGCAGAAGCAACTGTAGATGCCTTCTATGCTGAGATCGCTGAAAATGAGTCAAGGATCAATGAACTGATTGCCGAATATGAAGCAGAGCAGGCAGCAGAAGAGGAAAGACTTGCAGCAGAGCAGGCAGCAGCAGAAGAAGAGGCTGAAGCCAGAAGACAGGAAGCTGTTGAAGAAAGAGTGGAGGAACTCAGGCAGGAAGCTGAAGAAAACGGCGAGGAAGTGGATGACGACGAGCTGTATCAGCAGGCGGAAGAAGAAGTACCGGAAGAAGAGGTGTCCGGCGGCGGAAGCTCAGGCAGCAACGGCTTTATATGGCCTCTTAGCGGTTACTCGAACATAACGTCTTACTTTGGTCCAAGATATGATGAGGATGTTCTTGCCACAGGGGCGATAGATTATCACTACGGTGTTGATATATATGCACCTCAGGGAACCCCTATAATGGCTGTGGCTGATGGAGTAGTTCTTTCATCTTATTGGGACTATGGTATCGGATACACTGTAATATTCTACCATGGAAACGGACTGTTTACGGAGTATCACCACATGTGTCAGTATGCAATAGTCAGTGTTGGAGAGACAGTATATCAGGGACAGGTAGTTGGTTATACCGGCGCCACGGGTCAGTATTGTACAGGACCTCATCTGCATTTCGGTGTCAGCTGCGGAAGCGACGCATATTCAATGGCCAACTTTGTTAATCCGTTAGCATATTATTAAAAATAGTAATTAATTTCTGAGCGGCCTCGGGGATCCGGGGCCGCATTATATTTAAGGGAAAGGCATCAAGTTGAATTTGACAGAAGAAAATGAATTGGAAGATATTGAGGAACAGGAAGTCTTGAGGGAAGAAAAAAGAAAACTTCCATTCTGGCTGGGAATCCTGGTAGGAATAACGGCAGCCTTCGTGGCAGCACTTGTATTGGTTATTGTTACCGGATTTAAGCTTCAAAGCACGGCATCCGGCACCGGCACAGCCGGGTCCCAAAGTACGGCTTCGGTGACGTCGGTTGCCAGATATGAGACAAAACTGAATGCCATATCTGCGTATATAGATAAGTATTACCTGGGCGATGTGGACGAAAGCACGATGGAAGAGGCTCTTTGCGATGGACTGATTGCAGGACTTGATGATAAATATGCAAAGTATTACACCGCTGAGGAGTATGAAGAACTTGTTGAGTCAACAAACGGTTCTTATTACGGTATTGGTGTCGGCATTTTGGAGGAGGAAGATACAGGAAAAGTACTTGTTACATACGTGTATGACGATTCACCTGCAAAAGAGGCAGGAATGCAGACCGGAGACTATATTATAGAGGCAGAGGGTGTTCGCGACTTTGAAGATATAGACGCTCTGATAGAGCTTGTAAAGGGCGAAGAAGGCACTGAAGTCAGCATTGTTGTAGAGCGTGATGGCGAAGAAATAGCGATGACAATGAAGCGGGCTGTGATCGAGACAGAAACAGTTGCATGGGAAATGCTGGATGGCAATATCGGGTATATTTATATAGCCGAATTTGATAAAGTAACAACGAATCAGTTTAACAAGGCGTTGGATGAACTGACAGAACAGGGCATGGAATCCCTGATACTGGACCTGAGATACAATCCCGGCGGTGATTATGATACGGTTGTAGCGATGGCAGACAGAGTTTTGCCGGAAGGTGTCATAATGACTGTGAAGGATAAATCAGGTACGGTAATTACAGAAAATTCCACAAATGAAGAATATATCGATATTCCGATGTGCGTTCTTGTAAATGAAAGTTCAGCATCGGCCGCAGAAGTGTTTGCAGGTGCCATCCAGGATTACGGAATTGCCACGATCATAGGAAAAACCACCTATGGCAAAGGTGTGGTCCAGAGTATTTTTCGTTTATATGACGGCTCTGCCATGAAATTTACTGTTGAAGAATATTATACTCCGAGCGGTGACAGCATCCACGGAGTAGGAGTAATACCTGATATTGAAGTGGATCTGCCTGAAGATGCGGATTCAAATGGAAACGGTGTAATAGACCTGGAAGAAGATACTCAGCTCCAGGCAGCCATCGCCGAACTTACCAAATAGGAGGAGGCAAAGGATGGAAAGGGAACAGCGGGAGCGAACTTATATGTGCATAGACATGAAGTCTTTTTACGCTTCTGTTGAATGCGTTGAGCGCGGCCTGGACCCAATGACCACAAACCTTATAGTTGCCGATCCCACAAGGACTGAGAAAACCATTTGTCTGGCCGCGTCGCCTGCCATAAAAAGACTTGGAGTGCCCAATCGCTGCAGGCTTTTTCAGATACCGAAGAACATTGATTTTATAATAGCACCTCCAAGGATGCAGCTGTATATTAATTACAGTGCAAGGGTGTATGAAATATATCTTAAGTATTTTTCACCGGAAGACATACATGTATACTCTGTAGATGAAGCTTTCATGGATGCGACCCATTATCTTTCTCTGTATAACATGCCTGTCAGAGATCTGGTAAATGTTATTCTGAAGGACATATACGACACATTGGGACTATATGCCACAGCCGGGATCGGCACCAATCTGTATCTTGCAAAGATTGCATTGGACATAATGGCGAAACATTCGCCGGATTTCATAGGTCAGCTGAATGAAGAAAGCTACAAAAGAGAACTTTGGGATTACAGACCGTTAAATGATTTCTGGATGGTTGGGAGAGGCACCGTCAGACGATTGGCCGGTGTCGGGATTTACACCATGAGGGACATTGCGATGTCCGATGAAAAGATGCTGTTCAGACTTTTTGGGGTTAATGCAGAGCTTTTAATGGATCATGCGTGGGGAATCGAGCCTACAGAGATAAGTGATATAAAGAATTATCATGCATTATCGACTTCTTTGTCCAGGGGGCAGGTACTGGCCTGTGACTACAACTGGTCCGACTGCAGGCTGATAGTCAGGGAAATGTGTGACGCACTGTGTCTGGAACTGGTAAAGCATAAAAAAGTTACAGGCTGCATTTCACTGACTCTTGGCTTTTCATTTGGAGTAGAAAGAAGACCAATTGCGAAATCTAGGAAGCTGACTGTTGTGACCAGTTCCAACAGGATACTTTGTGACAGCATGATGCAGCTGTTTGATGAAATTGTAGATAAAAACATTTATTACAGAAGAGTATATGTCGGATTTAATGATCTCGAAGATGAAAATATGGAGCAGACCGATATCTTTACGGATCCTGAAACAATGAAAAGAGACAGAAAGCTCCAGGAAGCTGCTCTTGAGATACGCAGTAAATTTGGAAAGAATGCCCTTTTAAAGGGAATGAATCTGGAGAAGGCCAGCACGATGATTGAACGTAATGGGCAGATAGGCGGTCATAGAAGCAGCATCGATCCGATGGAAGACAGAACCGAGCCGTGACGGCATTCACGGACATATGTTAAGAAAATAAAAATGGAAGTCAGGACTAGCAGACCGGAAAAAAATTACATACCGATGGAGAAGGGGCACAGGGCCAAACAGTTTGCTCCTTTTGAGTCACTTGGCTCGCTGGATCCGGTAATGGACAGTGTGGCTGAAAACAGGGATCTGCACGAATTAGAGCATGTGCAGAATCTGGAGGATTTTAATTTTTGCTGTGCTGAAGATTGGGAAATAGAGGATATCAGAAATTGGCGGACAGATTTAAATTAGTATCGGAATATAAGCCTACGGGAGATCAGCCAAGGGCCATTCAGGAGCTTGTTGATGGATTTAAAGCGGGAAACCAGTTTCAGACTCTGCTTGGAGTTACGGGTTCGGGCAAAACATTTACCATGGCAAATGTCATCCAGGCACTGAACAGGCCTACCCTTGTTATTGCCCATAATAAGACCCTGGCAGCTCAGCTCTACAGTGAGTTTAAGGAATTTTTTCCTGAAAATGCGGTGGAGTATTTTATTTCATATTACGATTATTATCAGCCCGAAGCTTATGTTCCGTCCACTGACACTTACATAGAAAAAGATGCCTCCATTAACAGTGAAATAGACAGACTCAGGCACTCTGCAACAACATCACTGGTAGAGAGAAAAGATGTTATCATAGTGGCATCCGTTTCGTGCATATATGGCATCGGTGATCCGGAAGAATATGCCCGTATGTGTGTTTCTCTGAGACCGGGAATGAAAAAGGAAAGGGATGATGTCGTACGGGAACTTATAAGCATACAGTACGACAGAAATGACATGGATTTCCAGCGCGGCACCTTCAGGGTCAGGGGTGACACGATTGAAGTACTTCCTGCCATGACCGAAAAGAATGCTTTGAGGATTGAATTTTTCGGAGATGAAATTGACAGGATTACACAGATCGATGTACTGACAGGAGAAGTTAAGGCGAGACTGGAGCATGTGGCAATACTTCCGGCTTCGTATTATGTGGTTCCCAAGGACCGCATGGAAAAAGCCCTTAAAGGGATAGCAGAAGAACTTGATGAAAGATATGAATTCTTTAAGGGTGAGGATAAACTCCTTGAAGCCCAGAGAATCTGGGAAAGAACCAATTTTGACATTGAAATGATGCGGGAAACCGGGGTGTGCTCCGGGATAGAGAACTATTCAAGACATCTGACCGGGCTGGCTCCCGGAGAGCCTCCGGCCACATTGATAGATTTCTTTAAGAATGAATTCCTGATAATAGTTGATGAGTCACACATGACGATTCCACAGATAGGAGCAATGTATGCAGGCGACAGGTCCCGTAAGGAGACACTGGTAAACTTTGGATTCCGTCTGCCTTCCGCATTGGACAACAGGCCTCTGAATTTTTCGGAATTTGAGCAGAAAATAGACCAGATGATGTTCGTTTCTGCAACTCCTGGACGTTATGAGGGCGAGCATGAACTGCTGAGAACAGAACAGATCATCAGACCAACGGGTCTTTTGGATCCGTTGATCGAAGTAAAACCGATTGAGGGACAGATTGATGATCTGGTCAGCGAGATTGACAAAGAAATAAGCAAGAAGAATAAAGTACTTGTAACTACACTTACAAAGAAAATGGCAGAGGATCTGACAGATTATCTGAAAGAAGTCGGAATCAGAGTCAGGTACCTGCATTCTGACATTGCGGCACTGGAGCGGACAGAGATAATCAGGGACATGAGGCTGGACGTGTTTGATGTGCTGGTGGGAATCAATCTTTTGAGGGAAGGTCTGGACATTCCGGAAATTTCCCTGGTTGCCATACTGGATGCCGATAAGGAGGGCTTCTTAAGGAGCGAGACCAGCCTGATACAGACCATAGGAAGGGCTTCGAGAAATGCAGAAGGACATGTCATCATGTATGCCGACATGATGACTGATTCCATGAAAGCTGCAATAACCGAAACCAACAGAAGGCGCTCTATTCAGCAGGCCTATAATGAGGCAAACGGCATAACGCCCGCTACCATAAAGAAGGCGGTAAGGGATCTGATAAGCATTACAAAAGAAGCAGCTCAGACTGTTAACAAGCTTGAAAAGGACCCTGAGTCCATGTCTGTGAAGGAACTTGAAAAGGTAATCGCCAAGATACGCAGACAGATGGAGAAAGCTGCGTCTGATCTGGATTTCGAAACTGCAGCTGAACTGAGAGATCAGATGCTGGAGCTTAAGAAAAAACTGGATCAGAAGTAATTTTGGTCGATTGTTTTTATTAATAACTGTTTGACTCATTGTAAACATGCAGATATAATTGCCTTGTGTAGGTTGATTACACGGGGAAAGGGAGGATATTAATTATGAACAAGATTGAGCTTAACAATGACATTGCGTCTCCACTGGTAGAGAAGCTGACAAAGGATACATACGACAAGAAGATTACCTGGGAGAGACAGGAAATCGATAATAATGTTGAAATTCCTGAACAGATGGCAGTGCCTCTTACGACAGCTCATGCTGATTACCATTTTTCGGCACAGCTTGATGAGAGCGCAACAGTTCATTTCCAGAGACTGAACGGTCTGTACTTTGTATGGCTGGTTGATGATATGGACGGTTTTGCTTACTTTTCAGGCGGACTTTACAGCATGCCGAAATTTGTTGACAGGATTTTCGAGCTTTCAAAGGCTATCAGGATCCTGACACATGATGATAAGAGCATGGTTGGAAGAATTTCTTCATATCTTAATTCTTGATCAGGTCAGAAAAGAAAATAAAAATGATCGGCATCTGTTCTGAAAAGGACAGGTGCCGTTGTTTTTGCAGAGGTTAGAAAATAATAATGGCAGCACAGGAACAGAAAGTAATAAAGATAAAGGGAGCTTCAGAGAATAATCTTAAAAATGTGGACCTGGAAATCCCAAGAAATGAAATGGTGGTATTTACAGGCCTTTCGGGATCTGGTAAATCTTCCTTGGCTTTTGATACCATTTATGCGGAAGGTCAGAGGAGATATATGGAATCGCTGTCTTCATATGCAAGGCAGTTCCTGGGACAGATGGAAAAACCGAAGGTGGAGATGATAGAAGGCCTTTCGCCGGCCATTTCCATTGATCAGAAATCCACCAACAGGAATCCAAGATCTACCGTAGGAACTGTAACAGAGATACATGATTATCTCAGACTTCTCTATGCCAGGGCCGGAATTCCACATTGTCCTCAGTGCGGCAGGGAGATTTCAAAGCAAAGTGTGGATCAGATGGTGGAGGCTGTAATGAGCCTTCCGGAGGGAACCAGACTGCAGCTTTTAGCACCGGTTGTAAGAGGGCGTAAGGGAGAACATGTAAAGCTTCTCGAAACCGCCAGAAAGTCAGGCTATGTCCGCGCCCGCATTGATGGAAGCACATATGAACTGGATGAAGAGATCAAGCTGGATAAAAATCTTAAACATAACATAGATATAGTGGTTGACCGTCTGATCATTAAAGAAGGTCTGGAGTCCAGACTGACGGATTCCATAGAGGCAATTCTTAACATGAGCGAAGGTCTTATGACTGTCCAGGTTGTGGGATGGCCGGAAGGAGCCAAAAAGCCGGAAGCCGGGGAGAAGAGTCTTTATGTGGATGAAAATGATGAGATACATTTTTCAAGCAGCTTCAGCTGTCCGGACTGCGGTATAAGCATATCTGAAATAGAGCCAAGAAACTTCTCTTTCAATAATCCGTTTGGTGCATGCCCTGCATGTGCGGGACTGGGATATAAGATGGAGTTTGACCCTGAACTGATCATTCCTGACGAAAACCTGACAATCAATCAGGGTGCGATAGCTGTAACAGGACTTTCAAGCGCCGGAAAGGACGGAAGCTTTTTTAACTGCCTGCTGAAGGCCCTCTGCGAAGAATACAAATTTGATCTGGATACTCCGTTTAAGAAATACCCGAAGAAAATAAGGGAGATGCTTTTTTACGGAACGGATGGCCGGAAGGTAGAGGTACATTATACCGGACGCTCCGGAAGCAGAGGCGTGTATCCAATCGCATTTGAAGGAATAATGAAGGAAGTAAACCGCCGCTACAGGGAGGCTTTTTCTGATGCAATGAAGCAATCCTTTGAGGAATACATGAGGATAAGCCCTTGCGAAGAGTGCAGTGGAAAACGTCTTAAAAAGGAAAGTCTGGCTGTAACTGTGGGCGGAAAGAATATCCACGAAGTTTCGGACATGACAATCCGTGACAGCAAAGAGTTTTTTGCCGGACTTAAACTTGGAAAAATGGAAACGGAAATTGCAGCGCCTATATTAAAGGAAGTTAATTCCAGACTGGGATTTCTGCTGGATGTAGGTTTGGAATATCTGACGCTGACAAGATATGCAGCATCACTATCAGGCGGAGAAGCCCAGAGAATAAGACTGGCCACCCAGATAGGCTCAGGACTGACGGGAGTGCTGTATATCCTGGACGAGCCGAGCATAGGACTGCACCAGAGAGACAATGATAAACTTCTGGCTACTCTTAAACACCTGAGGGACCTTGGAAATACATTGGTGGTGGTAGAGCACGACGAAGATACGATTCGTCAGGCGGACTGCGTAGTCGATATTGGTCCTGGAGCCGGAGATCATGGCGGTGAAATAGTTGCTGTAGGTACGGCTGAAGAAATAATGAACTGCAAGGAGTCGATCACAGGCGATTACTTGAGCGGCAGAAAGTTTATTCCGGTGCCGGAAGCAAGACGCAAACCTAAGGGCTGGATAGAGGTTAAGGGCGCCAGGGAAAATAACCTGAAAAATATCAATGTCAAGTTCCCGCTGGGTGTCATGTGTGCAGTAACAGGAGTGTCGGGTTCCGGCAAGTCATCTCTGGTGAATGAGATACTGTCAAAGTCTCTTTTGAAGACGTTGAACCGTGCCAGGGTGGTACCGGGAAAACACACAAAGATTGTGGGAACTGAACAGCTTGACAAGATAATCGTCATAGATCAGAGTCCTATCGGAAGAACACCAAGGTCAAATCCTGCCACATATACCGGTGTATTTGATCTGATAAGGGATCTTTTTGCCCAGACTCCGGATGCTAAGGCCAGAGGATACGGCAAGGGCAGGTTCAGTTTCAATATAAAGGGCGGCAGGTGCGAGTCCTGCACAGGAGACGGCATTATAAAAATTGAGATGCATTTTCTGCCGGATGTTTATGTAAAGTGCGACACATGTAAGGGTAAGCGTTACAACAGGGAGACTCTGGAGGTAAAGTATAAGGGCAAGAGCATATTCGATGTCCTTGACATGACCGTGGAAGAGGCGTTGGAATTTTTCAAAAATGTGCCGAAAATTTATACGAAGATAAAGACATTGGACGAGGTGGGACTTTCATACATAAAGCTGGGACAGAGTTCCACGACACTTTCCGGAGGTGAGGCACAGAGGGTCAAACTGGCCACGGAACTGAGCCGCAAGCCGACAGGAAAAACAATATACGTGCTTGACGAGCCGACTACTGGACTTCATTTCGCAGATGTGCACAAGCTTGTGGACATACTGAGGCGCCTGTCTGAAGGTGGAAACAGCGTTATCGTTATTGAACATAACATGGAAGTCATTAAGGTAGCAGATTACATAATTGACATGGGTCCTGACGGCGGTGATAAGGGCGGAACCGTATTTGCAAAGGGAACGCCGGAGCAGATTGCAGCACATCCTCAAAGCTATACAGGACAGTTTCTTAAAGCCTATCTTGAGAAAAAATAAGGTTGGAAATGACCAGCCAATATTTGATAGAAATAATGTACAAAATCGGGGAAATTATTTTATTAGACAGAAACCGTTAAGATTAGGTATAATAAATCATTAAATAAAAATTTGAACAACGCAGCGTGCATTTGAAGGGACGCAGATGCAATTGCAGTGGACGGATTTTGAATTGGAAAAGTGGTAAAAGACATATTAAAGGGGGATATCGGTTATGAGCAGACTGACTATCATGACTAAAGACAAGGCCCGCGAGACTGTGGAGGAACTCTATAAAGACATAGAGCGCAGAGTTGCGGGAAGCCAGCCAGGCCTGTGTCCGGTTGATCTGGCATTGGCATTTCTTCATATGTGCCATGCACAGTCATGCGGAAAATGTACTCCATGCCGGGTAGGACTGGCACAGCTTGAGGAGCTGATCGAATCAGTTCTTGACGGAAAGGCTGAGATGGAGACTCTGACACTTATTGAAGATACAGCGGAGGCCATTTATTATTCTGCGGACTGTGCCATAGGATCAGAGGCAGCCAAGATGGTTCTTAAGGGAATCAAAGGCTTCAGGGATGATTATGAGGAGCATATCAAGCATGGAAGATGTACTTGTGTTCAGGATAAGCCTGTTCCATGCGTATCACAGTGCCCTGCAAGGGTAGACGTACCCGGATATATTTCATTGATACGGGCCGGAAGATATTCTGACGCAGTTGAACTGATCAGAAAGAATAATCCTTTCCCTGCTGCATGCGGTCTTATCTGCGAGCACCCATGTGAGGTTCACTGCAGAAGGACCATGGTAGACGACCCGATAAATATCAGAGGTCTGAAGAGATTTGCTGTGGAGCATGAAGGTGACGAGCCGATGCCAAAGGTACTTCCTCCAACAGGGAAGAAGATCGCAGTTGTGGGCGGAGGGCCAAGCGGACTTTCCGCAGCCTTCTATCTGTCAATCATGGGTCATGAGGTAACAGTATATGAGCAGCGGAAGAAACTTGGCGGAATGCTGCGCTATGGAATCCCTGCATACAGACTTCCGAGAAAATGGCTTGACAGAGAGATCAATGTCATCATGAGAAGCGGCATAAAGGTTGAAACAGGTGTATCAGTGGGAAGAGACGTTTCGATTGCGGAACTGAGAAAGAAGAACGATGCACTTTATATTGCAATCGGAGCCCATACCGACAGAAAGATCGGTATTGACGGTGAGGATGCGATAGGCGTAACCTCTGCGGTTGAGATGCTGAGGGCAATAGGCGATGACGAAATGCCGGACTATAGGGGACAGGATATAGTAGTAGTCGGCGGTGGAAACGTTGCAATGGACGTTGCCCGTTCTTCCATCAGATTGGGCGCAAAGTCTGTAAAGATCGTTTATAGAAGAAGACGCAGTGACATGACTGCCCTCCAGGAAGAGGTTGAAGGAGCGATCGCAGAAGGCTGTGAGCTTATGGTGCTTAACTCACCTGTAAGGATTGAAAAGAATGAAGACAATACCGTTAAGGGTATCATCGTTAAACCTCAGATAGTAGGAAAGGTAAAAGGCGGGCGCCCGGCTCCGGACAATTCCGGGCAGGAAGAAGTCCTTATCCCTTGCGACAGAGTGCTTGTGGCAGTAGGACAGGGTATAGAATCGGATATTTTCGAAGAAATCGGAGTTCCGGTAAAGAAGGGAGCCATTTCTGCACTTAATACAGGAAATGTTAAGGACATGGACGGAATATTCTCAGGCGGTGACTGCGTAACCGGACCGGCAACTGTAGTACGTGCCATTGCCGGCGGCAAGGTCGCTGCAGCCAACATAGATGAATATCTGGGCTTTAACCATGAGATAGAAAACTTTATAGACATACCTCCGGCACGATTTGACGACCGTGTTCCTATGGGCAGGATCAACATGAAGGAAATACCTGCAGCGGAGCGCAAGTGCAATTTCGAGCTTATGGAATGCTGCATGACAGAAGAGGAAGCACAGCGTGAGGCATCAAGATGCCTTCAGTGTGACCACTTTGGATACGGAATATTCAAGGGAGGCAGAAGAGAAAAATGGTAAACGTTACTATTGATGGAAGAAAAGTCAGCGTGCCGGAAAGAACTACCATCCTTGACGCTGCTGCTAAAGCGGGAATAAAGATTCCGACACTTTGTTATTGGGAAGGCCTTAATGAGATAGGCGCCTGCAGGATCTGTGTTGTTGAAGTTGAAGGCTTTGACAGGCTCGTTACGGCCTGCAACAATGCGGTAACCGACGGCATGGTAATCAAGACCAACAGCCCTAAGGCAAGAAACGCCAGAAGAATAAATGTTCAGCTGATACTTTCGCAGCATGAGACAAACTGTCCTTCATGTTCAAGAAGCGGCAACTGTAAGCTTCAGGAAGTTGCAAACGGACTGAATATTTATAAAAAACCTTTTAAAAAGATCATTCCGGATGTAAAGATAAATGATGCATTTCCTCTTGTAAGAGATCCTAAAAAATGCATTAAGTGCATGAGATGTGTGCAGGTATGCGACCATGTCCAGTCTGTAAAGATCTGGGATGTTATTAACACCGGTTCGAGAGTTATGGTTGACTGTGCACCTACATATGATATTACTGAATCCAAATGTACATTGTGCGGTCAGTGTATCACTCATTGTCCTACAGGAGCCCTTCAGGAAAAAGACGATACATACAAAGTATTGGATGCAATCGCAGACCCTGAAAAAATTGTTGTAGTGCAGATTGCACCTTCAATCAGAACTGCATGGGGCGAGCCTTTCGGAATGGGACCGGAAGAGGCAACCGTTGAGCGCCTTGCTGCAGCGCTTGAGGTGGCCGGATGTGATTATATTTTTGATACTAATTTTACTGCGGATCTGACTATCATGGAGGAAGGAAGTGAATTCCTTCACAGGCTTACGCATCCTAATACCAGCAAGCTTCCGCTGTTCACATCATGCTGTCCGGGATGGGTCAGGTTCGTTAAGGGTCATTATCCTGAGTTTGTTGATAATCTTTCTACGGCAAAGTCACCTCAGCAGATGTTCGGAGCTGTGGCAAAGAGTTATTATGCTGAGCTTCTTGATGTAGATCCTTCAAAGATATTCTGTGTTTCAATTATGCCGTGCCTGGCTAAAAAGCATGAGTGTGCAATACCGGCCATGAACGATGCGTGCGGAGACCAGGATGTGGATGTTGCTCTTACCACAAGGGAAGTTACAAGGCTGATAAAGATGCTGCAGATAGTTCCAAATGCACTGGAAGACAGACCGCTTGACATGCCTCTTGGAGTGGGAAGCGGCGCAGGAAATATCTTTGGAGCAACGGGAGGAGTAATGGAAGCCGCCCTTCGCACAGCTTATAAGCTGGTAGTAGGAGAAAATCCTGATCCTGATGCATTTAAGGATGTCCGGGGAATGGACGGATGGAAAGAAGCAACCTTTGATCTGGCCGGTACGCCTGTAAGGGTGGCCATTACTAATGGTCTTGGAAATGCTGATAAGCTGCTTCAGGCAATTAAAAAAGGCCAGGTTGAATATGATTTTATAGAAATAATGGCATGTCCGGGCGGATGTGTCGGCGGCGGAGGACAGCCTATCCATGACGGAGTTGAAATGGCTGCGGAGCGTGCCGGTACACTCTACAGTCAGGATGCAAATATGACGCTTAGATTCTCCCATGAGAATCCATCGATAATACAGATCTATGAAGATTACTTTGGAAAACCTCTTTCGGAGAGGTCTCACCATCTTCTTCATACAGATCATCACGCCTGGAAAATGCCGGGAGAGGAATAATTAGTTTTTATGTTAACATTAGATCAGATTTATCAGGCTGCATATGTTCTTAAGGACGTGGCCAGAAAGACAGACTTGATACATGCTCCTGAGTTTGCCGAGGGAAGGGAGATTTACCTGAAAACGGAAAATCTCCAGTTGACAGGAAGCTTCAAACTGAGAGGGGCATATTATAAGATCAGTCAGCTTTCGGATGAACAGAAGGCGGCAGGCATAATTGCCTGCTCCGCCGGAAATCATGCCCAGGGCGTAGCTCTTGCTGCGACCCGCATGGGAATTAAAAGCATAATCTGCATGCCTGACGGTGCGCCTATCAGCAAAATAGAAAATACTAAGCATCTGGGCGCAGAAGTGAGGCTGGCCCCAGGTACCTATGATGATGCTCATGACCTGGCAGTAAAGCTGCAGAAAGAAACAGGGGCAACATTCATCCATCCTTTCGATGATGATTATGTCATAGCAGGTCAGGGAACAATCGGACTTGAGATACTTGATCAGTTAAAAGACGTGGACGCGGTACTTTGCCCTGTTGGCGGCGGAGGTCTGATCTCTGGCGTTGCATATGCCATTAAGAGTCTTAATCCGAATGTTAAAGTATATGGTGTACAGGCGGCAAATGCACCGAGCATGTTTGAGAGCATTCACAGGGGTAAAGCCGTGACCATTGATTCGGTAGCTACATTTGCAGACGGAATTGCTGTTAAGACTCCGGGGGAGACTACATTTGAGATAGTCAGCAAATACGTTGACGATATTGTTACTGTAACTGAAGACCAGATTGCGGCTGCAATCCTCAGGCTCCTGGAAAGACAGAAACTTATAGCAGAAGGTGCAGGTGCTGTCAGCATTGCGGCTGCAATGTTTTCTGATCTTCCTTTGGAAGGGAAGAAAACTGTGTGCATAGTTTCCGGAGGAAACATAGATGTTAACATTCTTTCGAGAGTCATAACACGCGGTCTGATAACCAGCGGAAGAAATACGACTTTGACCATTGCACTTGAAGATAAGCCGGGACAGCTGGTGGGAGTAAGCCAGGTTATATCAAAATGCGGCGGAAATGTTACTGCGGTTCATCATGAAAGATCTGATGCCAACATGCCGATTTCCAGCTGTGTGCTGCGTGTGGGTATGGAGACTAAGAGCTTTGAGCAGATTGAAGAAATCCGCAGAGAACTCAAAAAAGCCGGATTCCACATAATTTCTGACTAAACAGGTTAGTAAAAAGTTTATGCATTTAAAAAAGTTACTTATAGCTTTGACAATTGGATTATCAGTTGCCTGTGCGGGGTGTGCGCTTAAGAGCAATACAGATACTTACAATGACACAAGTGAACAAAGCACTGCAGAAGCAACTACATCCCGGGAAACGGAGCAGGCAACAGAAGCAGAGACGACATCAACGGAGGTAACATCAGAGCCAACTGAAGAAACAGAACCTGTATCCGAAAAAGAGACAACTGCTGAGACGACTGAAGAAACTGAGCCTTCATCTGAGGAACAGGAAACTGAAACAGAAACTGCATCTGCAGTTAGTGATGATGGATATTTTTACTATGTGGATGTAGGGGGCATGGTACACAGAACTATCATCAACGAAGAATGGCCTCAGACTCAGTATGACAAACATGCTTTTTCCATAGTTGATAAAAGAGCATCTTACAGCGGAGAAGGATATACATACAGGCTCGGAATAGATGTTTACGAGGCATATGGAGAAATAGACTGGGAAGCTGTAAAGAATGATGGTTATGACTTTGCTTTCGTCAGGATCGGTTACAGAGGTTATATTACCCCGAGCATAGTCAGGGATGGCAATGTTTTTGAGTATATAGCCGGGGCATATGAAGCCGGTCTTGACGTGGGAGGTTACTTCTTTTCACAGGCCATAACGGAAGAGGAGGCCATAGAAGAGGCAGAATATATTATCGAACTTTTTGAGAGCAATTTTATTGATAAAGAAAGACTGTCAATGGGAATAGTATATGACCCTGAAGACATCAGCGATAAAGCGGCCAGAACAAAGGACCTGACAGGAGAACAGATAACAAAGAATGCTCTGGCCTTCTGTGAGACATTGGAAGAAGCCGGATACAAGGCCATGATCTACAGCAACATGGTTTGGGAAGATAAAAACTTCGACCTGGGAGAGTTGTCTGATTATGACATATGGTACGCAGATTATGAAGGTCTGCCGCAGACTCCTTATGCATTTTCCATATGGCAGTACGGTCATGGAGAATCTGACGGCGTGAAAGGCGCTGTAGACGTAGACATTGAAATGATCCCAATAGATCAGGAGGAAGATAATTAACCAGCAGGCGCCGGTACTTAAACAGAAAGGTCTGGCTGAAAAACATTCGGAACATGCCTTGGATTTAGTTAGCCTGCCCATCATTTGAAGTGGGGCAAGGATGGGGGACCTCAAGTCCGTGGCCATCCTTAGGAGTACTGAGAAAAGA
>R11__coassemble_624_pt1 | contig 22387 bp, 12 predicted proteins | sample R11__metabat2_high_PE_009 | metagenome-assembled genome bin R11
CTTGTGTCTTCTTCTTTTTCGGTCTCGGTGGTTTTAGTTGTTTCTCCCTGACTTTCGCTCTCTGCCGTTTCAGCTGCGCCGCTTTGACTTTCAGCCTCTGCCGTTTCAGACGTGTCGCTTTGGCTTGACACTTCAAGGTCGTCCCTTATCTGCACCTTTTCCATGGCCTTTTCTATCTGTGCTATGGCATTATCAAGATAATCGGCAGCTCCCTCACCCAAGGTTATACCGCAGACATTTTCGTACTCACCATCTGCTGCCCTGTAAAGCCAGAGGCTTACTTTTTCTGATACTCCAAAACAGTTAAAATATTTAAACGCAGCGGCCAGACCTTCGGCCCTGGCACCCTCTCTTATCACCTCTTCATTTAAATCATCAACAGCCTGATAGGTTAAGGTATCGATCTCATAAATCTTTCCTGGTTCTGCTCCGCTGAATGTTCCGTTTATCTCTATTGCACGCCTTATATTCCATCCTTCGCCACCCTTGTAGGCGATGACCATGTCTCCAGCCTCAATCGTGTCCGGTATTTCTTCAGCAGATATTCCCAGGTCGTTTTCTGCAGCTTCCTCAGCCACAAAGGCCACCTCACAATAAGCTATTATGGTGTCTGCGCCTTTACTTGTATCCGTATCAGAAAGATAGATAACATTTCCTGCAGGTATGCAGTTTATCATGGCAACACAGGCATCATAGTAATCAGAGTATGTCTTATCGCTGACATAATACTGACCGTTGATGTGTCTCATCCAGGTGGCGCCATTTACCATAAATCCTTTTTTGTAATTTTCGTTGAACTCGTTGTCACTTATCGGTATCTGTATCCCATTTACGAAGCAATTGCCTGCCTGAATGATATTCTTTACAGGAGTCTTAGCCGAGGAACCTGTATGGTCTTCATAAAGGTCCAGATACTCATCGCTGGTTATGGAAATATATCTGTCCCCATTTTCCTTAACGATTATCCTCTCGTTGCTTTTGACCGTCTTTATCTGGCTTCTGAAACCATTCTTATCCTCTATGGCCTTAGCCAATGTCATCGTCTGTTCATCCAGCTGCTCTTTTGTATACGAACTGTCGTTTTCCAGATAATCCTGAGCTTTGGATAAAACATCCATGATCTCAGCATAAGTTTCCTGGTCCACCCAGCTGGTTCCATCAGGAATGTATGTTCCCGCTTCGCAGACATCGGCAGTATTAATGATGTCTATTGCTGTATCTATAGTCTCTTTAAGGAGGGTGCTGGAACTATCCCACGTATCTGAGGAAGCATCCATTTCCTCCTTAAGGTCAAAAGCTGAAACTTGTGCCTTAGCCGTGCTTTCCTCTGCTGCAAAAACTGCAGTACAATCAGCTATTGCCAGTCCTCCGGCTAAAACAACTGCGGTAGAAAACGATATTAATCTGCAAAAAATATTCTTTAAAAACATGCAATAAAAAAGGACATGGTGTTTCCATGTCCAGTACAAAACAACATCACGGCAGTCTGCATGCGCATGCCTCAGCGCAGTACTCACCGTCAAAATAATATGTCCTTCCTTCTCAAACACGGAAAGCAAAGTCGTTTCCAACCTTACTCGAAGTAAAAACTTGGCCTGTCCCCATGCAGTTACCTGTTTAGGAAAACAAGGCTCGGAATTGAATTTATTTAACTTGATTATTTTACTTATAAATTTTTTATATGTCAACCCAAATTATGGCAATGGCGTGAAGGTGCCTCAGCACAGCCTGACGGTGCTGCCCTGTTCGGTCTTTACTACCTCCAGATGGGTCGGGATATTGGCCTCCAGGAGCTGGACGTGGCTGATGATGCCTATCATGCGGCTGCCGGTTCTGACGGCGCTGAGGACGTCCATTGCATCGGCTATGGATGAGTCATCCAACGTACCAAAACCTTCATCGATAAAAAGCGCATCTATCTGCACTCCGGACTTCTGGGCTACCTGGCTCATGCCGATGGAAAGCGCCAGTGAAACCAGGAATTTCTCGCCGCCGGATAAAAGTCCTACCGACCTACCCTCATTTTCAGGGCTCCTGTTATCGTGGACTTTCAGCTCAAGGCCTCTCTTATTTCCTGTACCCTTATCATCTGTGCGGTACAGTTGGTAGCGGCCGCCATGTACCTTCTGAAGCATCTGGTTGGCCTCTCCTATCACCTGACCGAACATTATGCCCAGCACGTAACGCTGCAAGCCTATGCCCGTATCGCCTCTCAGGCTTTTGGCAAAGGCACAGTCGCTTTCCGCCTGAAGGATATTATCCTTATAGATACGGTGCTTTTTGCTGACCTCTTCATATTTTTTCCCCAGACGCTCAAGCTCATGAGTCAGGGTTCCCATGCGGTCATTATAGGAACTGCTCTCAGCCGTGATCTCTTCCTGCCTTTGGGCAAAAAGTGCTTCATCCGGAGCTGCCATTCCCTGAAGGACTTCTTTTCTTTGCTCCAACTGGGTTTCCGCAGCCTTTAGGTTTGCTTCAAATGCTGAGATTTCCTCCGATATTTTCGCCCTTTCGCCGCCATCAAGCAGGTCTTTTTCCGCTGCAGCTCTGTCTTCGTAGCCTTTTTCCTTAAGCGCAGCGACAAGGGCGGCAAGAGCTTTGTCCTTTAGCTCTCCTGCGCTCTGCATCTCCTTTTGGGCTTCCTTTATGCTGGTCTCTATTCTGGTCAGCTGATTTTCTTTTTCGTTCTTTGCCCTGGTAAGATTTTCGCTTTCTCTATTAAAAGCCGTTATCTTTTCCCCGGCTTTGGCGATCTCTTCTTCCAGAGCTTCACTTCCTGATATGCCTTCAACCAGGTTCTTCTTAGTCTCATCAAACGCACTTTGGGCTGCGCTCTTTTGGGCAGCGGCCTCGTTCATGGCCTTGTTCTTCAGCTCCAGGGCCTGGGCTGCATCCTCTCTCTTCTTATCTGCTGCCTCAAATTCCTTTTTGCATTTTGCAGCCTGCCTCTCTTTCTCTTCCACATCGTTCTTGCTGACGCTGTCCGGGCTTTGCTCAGCCTTTGCCGGGTGGCTCAGGCTTCCGCAGACAGGGCACGGCTCACCCTCCGACAGCTGTGCAGCCAGTTCCCCGTATATTCCATCAAAATATTTCTTTCTGTAAATTCTGGCAGTTTCCTCAGCCTTTTCATAAGTATCTCTAAGATTTGCAGCCTTATCTTTTATCTCTCCAAGGGATTTGTCTGCAGCAATTGCCTCTGCCTGTGCCTTAATATAAAGCTTTTCAGCCGCATTAAGCTCTGAGCGCATCCTGTCAAGGTTTTTATAGTTTTCTCTTTTGGACTCCAGCATTCCCTTACGTGCAGTCAGCTCCTCTACGGGCGAATTATCCATGTGTTCCCTTAGCCGGTCTGAAGCTTCTTTTAACTCTTCCTTAGCCGGTTCGAAGCTCTTTGCCGCGTCTTCAGCCGCCTTGCGCCTTACCGCAAATGCTTTGTCCCTATCATCAGCTTCTTTTATGAACGGACGCACTTCTTCCGCCTTGACGGCCCTGGCCAGCTGCTCGCGCCTATCCCGGATTCCTGCTTTTTGCTCTTCCAGTTTTAAGCATCTTTCTTCAAGACTCTTAAGTTCCTTAAACTTTTCATTCATGGCAATGTCTGCGTTTAGTTTTTCCTGCTTTTCTGCACCGCCAAATTCTTCGTGGCTTTTTCGCCTCGTTTCAGCTTCTTCCCTGAATTCATCAATTTTTTCTGCAAGGTCATCAACCCTTTCAAGGCCCTCATCTGCCAGGGAATTTTTAACCGCAGACTGCAGGCGCAGCAGTTCGCTCTTTCTCTCGCTGGCTGCAGCAAAGAATTTCTCTGCAAAGCCGCCCCACTTTTCCACGTCAAATATCTTGCTTAAGATCCTGTCCTTTTCATCGGAGCCTGCCACCAGGAATTTTTCAAACTGTCCCTGTGGCAGCAAAACTACCTGCCGGAACTGTTCCTTGTCCAGTCCTATCAGCTGCTCGGCCAGGTTATTAAGGTCGGCTTCCTTCGGATTTTCAAATAATGGGATCTCTACACCACCCTCATCAACCAGAAGAGCCTGCTGGGACCTGGAAAAATTAGTCCTCTTTTTTACATAATTTCTCCTGAAAATATATGTCTTTCCGCCGGATAAAAATTCAAGTTCCACAAATGTATCAGTTTCTTCCGTCGCCTGGGTGCAGCGCCACTCATCAATGGAATTTCGGCCGTTCTTTTTCTTTGAATCGTCGCCGCTGCTTCCTCCGTAGAGCGCATATGTCATGGCATCAAAAATAGTGGTCTTTCCGCTGCCGGTAGGTCCCTTTATCAGGAACAGCCCATCCTGGGACAGTCTTTCAAAGTCCACTGTTTCTTTCCCTGCAAATGGCCCGAAGGCCTGAAGTGTCAGTTTTATCGGTTTCATCCTCAGACCTCCCTGTAATATGCTTCCATGCTGTCTTTAAAAAGTCCTAAAAGGTGTTCATCCGGCTCGCCCACATCGGTTTTTTCTGCGCAGAATCTCTTAAAGATCTCAACCGGATCGGCCTCCAGCTCTTTAAATTCATCCATGGTAAGCATCTCTCCGTCCCCACCAATGTTGAAATTCTTTCCGGATATTTCCAGAGGATACGGATATATCTGGCGGATTAATTCTATGCTCTCCGCTCCCACATAGTCGTCCGTCACCTGAATGCGGACATACCCATTTCTGATCCGCTCATCCACAGCCGGATGCAGTATCTCTTCCAATGTGCCCGTAATGGTGGTCCGGGGATGAAGGATTTCAATCGGAACTATTTTTCTTGACATGTCTGAAGTATCTATGATCGTAACGCTCTTTTCCTGTTTCTCTTCTTTTCCGAACGAATACGGCATCGGTGTTCCGCTGTAGCGGATCTGCTCAGTCACGTCCTGAGGCTTGTGAATATGTCCCAGCGCCACATAATCGAAGCCTTCAAACACACCGGCTCCTACCTGGGTTGCCAGTCCTATCTCCGCGGCCCTGTCGCTTTCAGAAGTCTCAGCTTTTGTGATAAAGGCATGAGAAAGAAGGATGTGCCTTTTACCATCCTTAAAACAGGCTCTCATGTGATCCAGTGCGGCCCTGTATGCGTCAGTTAAATTGTTTATCTCTTCTTTCTCGTCAGGATAGAGACTCCTGATCTTTTCCTGGGTGATCCACGGAAGCATGAATATCTGGCAGTCTCCCAGCTCTGTGCAGGCAGGCTCTGCCTCTGCCGCCCCCACAACGTGGAGACCTGCCTTTTCCAGCAGATCAGAGCAGCTGGAAAGCCGTTCTGCGCTATCATGGTTTCCTGCAATGACAAAGACCTGTTTTTTCAGTTCCAGACACATTTTTGTCATGGCATAGTCGTAGAGACCTATGAATTCCGGACCCACAATTGCCCTGTCATAGATATCTCCGGCTAACAAAACGGCGTCAACGTTTTGTTCTTCGATGACGCCGCAAATCTTGTCAATAAAATCTTTCTGATCCTCCAGAAGGCTCCTGAAATCCTCAGAGATTCCAAGGTGCCAGTCTGATGTATGGAGAAGCTTCATTTATTTTCCTCGATTATTTATATTTTTGATCTTCTGCCTTGTTTCAAAGCTTTATTCAGCCTTGTTTTTCTCCGGATGCCATGTGATCTTCTTAATGACAACGAGAACTGCTACCATCAGCACGATTGCGATTGGAAGTACAATATATGCCTGATGTACGAAGCCTGCGATCACATACGATACGAATGAAACTGCTGCAACTGTAATGGCATATGGAAGCTGTGTTGATACATGGGTTACATGCTCGCACTGGGCTCCGGCTGAAGCCATGATTGTTGTATCAGAGATTGGTGAGCAGTGGTCTCCGCAAACAGCTCCGGCCATTGCTGATGATACGCAGATGATACCAAGTGGATTTGAAAGCGGTACTGCGATCAGTGTAATAGGAATAAGGATTCCGAATGTTCCCCAGCTGGTTCCTGTTGCGAATGCGATAACACATGCAATGATGAATACGATGGCCGGAAGGAAGTTCTGCAGTGCTCCTGCGTTTGCCATGATTGACTCAACAAACTCGCTTGAACCAAGTGAAGATGTCATGCTCTTCAGTGTCCATGCAAATGTCAGGATCAGGATGGCAGGAACCATGCTCTTGAATCCTTCTGGGAATGCTTCAAAGCACTCTTTCCATGAAACAAGTCTTCTGCACAGATAGTAGATAACTGTGATAAGAAGAGCTACGATACCGCCGTACATCAGACCAACAGAAGCATCAGCATTTGAGAATGCATCGATAAGGCCAGCGCCTTCCAGGGCTCCGCCTGAGTACATCAGTCCGAGTACACATGCAATGATAAGAACGATGATAGGGAATACAAGGTCGATAACTCTTCCTCTTGAGTTCACGTCTGTTTCCTTCTCATTTACATACGGGTTCATTCCGCCGAAAAGGTCTCCTGAGTCAGCTGAGAAGTTGTATTTCTTCATTGGGCCGTACTCAAATTTGAGAACGATCAGAGTGAACATCATTACGACTGTCAGGATGGCGTAGAAGTTATAAGGAATGGCCTGGATAAATACCTGGAAGCCGTTTCCTTCCTCAACATATCCTGAAACAGCTGCTGCCCAGCTTGATACAGGTGCGATGATACAGATAGGTGCTGCTGTGGCATCGATCAGATATGCCAGCTTTGCACGTGAGATCTTAGCCTCATCTGTAACAGGTCTCATGACCGAACCAACTGTCAGGCAGTTGAAATAGTCATCTATGAAAATAAGAATACCAAGAACGATTGTAGCGATCTGGGCTGCAGTCTTACTCTTAATGTTCTTTGCTGCCCAGCGTCCGAATGCTGCAGAACCGCCGGTCTTGTTCATGAGAACAACCATTATTCCCAGGATTACCAGGAATACCAGGATTCCGGCATTATATGAATCTGCCAGTGAACCGATGATACCATCACCTGCCACATGCTCCAGTGCTCCCAAAGGATTGCCCTGTGAGTACAGGAAGCCGCCCACCGCTATACCAATGAACAGGCTTGAATAAGCCTCCTTGGTGATCAGCGCCAGGATAATGGCTACTGCAGGCGGTACCAGTGACCAGAATGTACCAAAGAAAATGTTTTCAGTCTCGCCTTCTGCCGCAAAAATAACCTGGCAGAAGATCAGGGCGAAAACAGTTGCTACAACACAGATTCTTGCGATCTGTCTGCCTTTCGACAGTGGTTTTCTGTTTCTTCTAAACATAAAAATCTCCCCCTTGTCAGAATATCCAACATAAATTTTGTTGATTCTACCATATTTCTGTAGTTTTGTCACAAATTATAAGCGTATTTACCATATTTTTTTGACCATTCATAAACCACTTTTTGTCCTGTTGACTGAAATCTTGCACTTTTTCTTATGTCTTCTCTAAATCCATCAAGATTTCAGTCACTGCTCCTTTAAATTCGGTAAACAGCCTGTTTTCCTCACCAAAAGCCGTCGGTGAAAGCTGTGCAAGACGACGTCCAGATTGCTGCCTTTCAAAAAAATCAAAAAAATCCTGTGACACTTTTATGACAGTTTTGAGGCAGCTTCATGTGAGAACTTATTTTCTGCCGGATCTATTATAAGCACACAAACAAGAAAGACAGAAAAACTGAATCAAAAAGAAAAGCAGAAATAACTTTAAATCTACACAACAGGAAAGAAAGCAAAATCAAACACAGTTTAACCGGAGGTAAAGACATGAAGAACTTTAAGAAAAAAACTATCATCAGCGGCGCAGCAATCTGCACACTTGCAGCATCCATGGCCTTAATGACAGGCTGCTCTGGATCTGCTTACAAATCTATCATAAACCCATCAGACGGACAGACTGGGGTTGGAACAGTTAACATTTCAGGTCAGCAGAGCTCATCGGGAAATTCGCTGACACAATCAGTCGATGCAAGTCAAAGTACTGCACAGAGCAGTTCTTCCGCTGCACAGAGTACTGTTAAAGATACCGCCAATGCATCCACAGCTACAGTTCTCGTCTTCATGAACGGCTCAAACCTTGAGTCAGAAGACGGTGCTGCTACAGAGGACATCAAGGAAATGGTTCAGGCAGGCTACGATGAAAATGTCAACGTGCTGATTGAAACAGTAGGCACCAGCGACTGGGACGATACATTCAACATCGCATCCGACCGCACCCAGATCCACAAGATCACCGAAAACGGGTTGGAATGCGTAAGAGATGACATGGGACAGCTGGACTGCACAGTCCCTGAGACTCTGGCAGACTTCATCAGCTGGGCCAAAGAAAATTATCCGGCTGACCGCTACGAACTTGTAATGTGGAATCACGGCGGCGGCCCTGTATATGGATACGGCTACGATGAAAATATCGATGACGAGGAAGCTTCCCTGACACTTGATGAGATACAGACTGCACTGAAATCAGCCGGCGTACACTTCGACATGATCGGATTTGATGCCTGTATCATGGCTTCCCTTGAAGTATGCGAGGCACTGGATGATTACTGTGACTACACCATCCTTTCAGAAGATTTCGAATCTTCAATCGGCTGGAGTTACTCAGGATGGCTGAAATCACTTTATCAGGACCCTTCAATCTCCATGGAAGAGCTCGGCAAGCAGATTGTAGATGATACAGTTGCAGACAATGAATCCGACAGGGAATATGGCGATGCTGCCATCCTTGCACTGATTGATGAAAGCAAGGTTGATGACCTCTTTGATGCCTGGACAGGATTTGCCTACGCAAATGAAGAAACACTTCTTTCAACAGATTACACTGTAGAGCTTACAACTGATGCTGACGGACGTGTACTTCCTCTCTTGGTAAGCAAAGGACCGGGCAGCAATTCAGGTCACGGAAACGGCTCTGACTTTGGCGGTTCAGGTTCAGGCCATGGCCCTGGAAGCAATTCGGGAAGCTCAGGCTTCGGCGGCTCAGGGTACGGACCTGGCAGTTCGGACGACTACGGATACGAAGATGGCTCTGGTTTCGGATTTGATGACATATTCGACGGCAGCGGCTCTGACTACTCTGACTATTCAGACTACTTTGACGGAATGGGCTGGGACGATTTGTTCTCATACTTCGATGTAACAATGGCAGATTACTTTATCACAGACATTGGATCATTGGCTGAAGAGATTGAATCGGACGAATCATCTGAGCTGCTTGAAGCACTTGACAGTGCCATCATCTACATGGACAGCACAGACGGCGAAGAAGGGCTTTCAGGACTTTCCATCACACTTCCTTACGGAGATGAAGAGTTTTATGAAGAGCTTTCAGAAGTATTTGCAGGTGCCGGCATAGACAGCCAGTACATACAGTGGCTGGAGCAGTTCACAGATGTTGAAAGCTCTTACAGCGGAGACTACAGCGATTACCTGGATATGTTCGGACTCTTTGATGATGATTCAGACTATGACGACTACGAAGATTACTACGGTTCAGACTACTATGACGATTATGATGAGGACTATGATTCAGAGTACGATGACGAGGACTGGGACAGCATTCTAAGTGACCTGTTTGGTGGTTTCTTCGGAGATGACGACTACAGTGAAGATTACGATTCAGACTATGACAACGGCTACTATGAAGATGACTACGCCGATGATTACGGCAGTGACTTCGGTTCTGACATCAGCGATTTCCAGGATTTCTTCGGCGGATACGGAGATATTGCATAAGTAACTTTTAACTCAAAAGTTGTAAAACAGATTCATTCATAATATACTTTACCCGGGTGCAGACGCGCCCGGGTACTTTTAAGAAATGGTAGAAAGCTAATGGCAAAGAAAATTTATGCAGCAGATGACGAAGAAAATATCCGCGAGGTTTTAAAGTCTTTTTTGATCGACGCAGGGTTTGATACCACTGTTTTTCCTACGGGTGATGAACTCTTTGAGTGCTTTTCAAAGGACCCTGCTGACCTGGTTATCCTGGACATCATGATGCCGGGCACCGATGGCCTGACCATATGCAAAAAGATCAGAGCCATATCTAAGGTTCCTATCATTATCCTAACTGCAAAGGATACAGAGCTTGACTACTGCATGGGAATGAGCTACGGCGGTGACGACTATCTGATGAAGCCTTTCCGTCCGTCCATGCTTATCATGCGCATAAAGTCTCTTTTCAGGCGCATCGATATGGACCGTGAACAGCAAGCTGAAGACATTAACATTCAGGCTGCCTCTCCCGCAGAAGGTGATGAAAGCGAACTGACATTTGAAGATCTCCACTACTCTAAAAATGCCCATCAGATTCTTTGCAGCGGTCAGGATCTGGGGCTTACCATGACTGAGTTTTCCCTGCTCCGCTATCTGATGCAAAACAGCAATAAGGCCATCTCCAGGGATGAGCTGCTGAATGAGGTATGGGGGATAGATCAGAACATAGAAACCCGAGTGACGGATGAAACTGTCCGCCGTATCAGAAAGAAGCTTAAAGCTAAAAACAGCCGCGTCGGCATCAGCGTTATCTGGGGATACGGCTACAAGCTGGAGGTGCTGAGTTGAAAAAATGGTCTGTAAAGCTTCTGCTTTTTATATGTATTGTCATGGTAGCTTCCTTTGCCGCCGTGTATCTTCTCTACAATCACATAACAACCGCAAACATCCGCAGCAAGGCCGAATTTGCCCTGAGCTACATGCTGGATGCCATAGATGACAGTGAATACAGCTCCGACCCAACGGCTTACGGTGCAAGCATCATTTCCACCGATATCAGCTATGAGCGTGACGACTTTGATCCTCTTTTAAAGAATGCTGCCAATTCCTACTCAGAAGACGATTACTATGGCGGTGACTACAATCAGGACATAGATTATGACAAGCTTTATCCTGCTGAAACCGTAATATTAGACTGGTACAAGGAAAACTCTGCATTTGACGGTATGACTTACTGCATTAAAGAAAGTGGTTTTACTATCTATACAGCCCAGGAAAGAGTACTGGGCGGATACTTTATATATTACGTGGATGTTACATCCGAAATGAGCCTGCTGAAATCCTTTACTCTGGTGTTCTGGATTGTCATGGCCGTCTGCCTTGTTGGTGCAGGCCTTTTAGGAGTGCTTTTCGGACGCCACATAGAGCACGACCAGGAAAAGCAAAAACAGTTCTTCGAAAATGCCTCCCATGACCTGAAGACGCCTCTGATGGCCATACAGGGTTATGCTGAAGGACTGGATCAGGGAGTTATCTCAGATACATCCCATGCTTATCATGTGATCCTGGAAGAAAGCGAGCGTATGGCTTCGCTGGTTGATGAGATCATGATTCTTTCCAAGCTGGAAAGCGGAAATGTAACTCTAAGTAAGACCGAACTCTCACTTTCTGACCTTGTTGAGGACTGTCTCATGAGCATAGAATATCAGGCCGGTGAAAAGCATACTGAAATTCACATTGATATAAGTGACCAGACCATCATGGCTGACAAGGGACAAATGGAGCGCGTCATTACAAATCTCCTGTCCAATGCCCTGCGCCATGCCCGCTCCGAGATCATTATCTCAGGTGCTTCAAAGAGCCTTCTTATCTGGAATGACTGCGAGCCTTTAAGCGAGGAAGACCTGTCCGGCATATTTGACCGCTTCCACTCCGGCAAGAACGGCAATACCGGCATCGGCCTGTCTCTGACCAGAGAAATACTGGAGCGCCACGGCTGGAAGATTACAGCTGCAAATTCAGCCATGGCCGGCAAGGACGGCGTGGGCTTCACAATCCAGTTCTGATATTAATTTCGATAATCCGCATCCAATCTGTAAGGCACTTAAACAAAAAGGCTGAATGTAAACCAACTCCGCATGCCGGGATTTTATAAGCCTGCCCATTATTTTCATAGGGCCGGAGTATTCGAAAAGATTTCCTAATGAAATCTTTTCTCAGTACTCCTAAGGATGGCCACGGACTTGAAGCCCCCCATCCTTACCCTTCTTCAAATAATGGGCAGACTAACAAAATCCAAGGCATACTCCGAATGGTTTTCATTCAGCCTTTTTTGATTTTTGCGCCTTACAAATCGGATGTGGATTAAAATTTTTTCAGCAGCGAGACCGTTCCTCCGATTATTATGTCGCCGCCCGGCTCGGCCTCTACAGTTAAGATGCCGCCCGGTTCTGTAAAGCTTCGCTCAATGCGATTTCCTTCAGAGGCTGCCAGATATGCTCCCACAGCTGCCGTGCCGCTGGCACAGGAATTTTCCCTGACCAAGGTTCCGGCGCTTGGCACATATACTATCGGTGTGATGCGGCTTTTCGCATCATCTATCAGCATTATTCCCATGGCATCGGCCCCGATTTTTTGACAAAGATCAGGAAGCACGGCTTCAGCTTTTTCTGCGCCAAAGCTTTCCGGCACGATAGCATGTGCTATGCCCGGCATTATGACCACCGGTGCCTTCATTTTATCCTCCTCAGAGATAAAGACTTCTGCCATCCCCTTTGCTTCCGGCATAAGTACCCTGCCCTTAAATGAGTTTTCCGAGATAGCCTCCAATTGTACAGGCACCAGGCCCTTTGAGCCTGAGACTTTAAGCAGGATCCTCTCTGTATCTCCAACTTTTACTTTTCTGTCCATGGCAATAATCGCAGCTGCACTCAGGGATGCGTTGCCGCAGAATTCACCCCCCGCCATCTGAAGGAACCCGTCATATATTCCGTTGCCCCCGGTAAGGAATCCAACCTGCTCTACATCCGGCTCCGTCTCCATAACCTGGGCGGCAGCTGATGCACGTTTATCCGGATCAACCGGCGTGGTTATTATGGCTGTAATGTTTCCGGTCGGATCAAGAATGCTGTAATTCATATTTTTCACCAATCCTTGTATTTTAACTGACCAGCGGCTTCCAAAAAGGAAGCCGCTTGAATTTATCCGTTGTAAGTTGCCAGGAACTGACGTGTTCTTTCCTGGGTAGGGTTTCCAAGAACCATTTCCGGATCTCCCTGCTCCACTATAACTCCGCCGTCCATGAAGATGACCCTGTCGGATACCTGACGGGCAAAGCTCATCTCATGAGTTACGATAACCATTGTCATCTTCTCCTCGGCCAGGCCCTTGATTACCTTCAGAACCTCCTGAGTCAGCTCCGGGTCCAAAGCTGATGTTGGCTCATCAAAGAAAAGTATGTCAGGCTTTCCTGCCAGTGCCCTGGCTATGGCCACACGCTGCTGCTGACCGCCTGAAAGCTGGAACGGGTAATAATCTTCCTTGCCTTCCAGACCCATCTTCTTTATCAGAGCCAGTGCTTCTTCCCTGACCTGCGCCTTGTCACGCTTCTGCACGGTTACAGGAGCATCCATTATGTTTTTAAGAACTGTAAAATGCGGAAACAGATTGAACTGCTGGAAAACAAGGCCAAATATTCTCTTTACATCCCTGATCTCGTTTTTGCCTGCATATACAGCCTTTGATGCACCTTCCGGAGTATGAGCTGCTGCCTTCCCCTCGTAGATAACATCGCCTTTATCGATGGTTTCCAGGAACGTAGCACATCTAAGGAGTGTACTCTTTCCGCTTCCTGATGGGCCGATTATCGAAACAACCTCTCCCTTATCCACACTAAATGTTATATCTTTCAGAACATCCAGCTGGCCGAAGGATTTCTGAATGTGATTCATTTCAAGTATCATTTATTAATCCTCCCTAGCGATAATAATCAAGGCGCTTTTCAACCCTGTTCATGATGAAGTCGACAATCAGGTTAAATACAAAGTAGAACACACCTGCAACTACGAATGGCAGGAAGCTTGTCTGTGAGTTTGCAATCTCCTTACCGATGGTAAACATCTCCTGGTAAGAAACCGTGAATGCAATGGACGTATCTTTTACAAGAGTTACAATCTCATTTGTAATGCTTGGCATGATACGCTTTATTACCTGAGGAAGTATGATCTTCATAAAGGTTTGTGCCTTAGTGTATCCCAGGACATCCGCAGCCTCATACTGGCCTACCGCCATGGACTCGATGCCGCCGCGGTATATTTCGGCGAAATACGAAGCGTAGTTAATTGCAAATGCGATGACAACCGGTATCAGTTTATTTCTGGATACCGAAATCCCGAACAGATAATACGGACCGTAAGTTACAGCCAACAGCTGCAGCATCAGAGGCGTTCCTCGAAGTACAGAGATAATGAATCTCATGATATTTGAGATTATCTTATTTTTGCTCATGCGCAGCAGCGCCACTATCATGCCCAAAGGCATTGATATAACCAGAGTGAGACCGAATATGGCACATGTTCTGCCGAGGCCCTCACTCATTTTGATTATCATACTTAGTAAACTCATATGGGTTCTCCCGGATTTTTAGCTTTTTTCCAAACAACCCTGAAGGCGAAAATCCTTCAGGGCTGCAGTTTTTACATCAATATAGAAGTATTATTACTCGTTGAGGAATAACAGGTTATTTACGATGTCAGGATAGTTCTCAGCGATCTCGGCATATGTGCCGTCAGCTACCAGCTCGTCGATTGCGGCCTGGATAGTGTCACAAAGTTCCTGGTCATCTGAGCGGAATGCGATACCGTACTGCTCTGCGCCGAGCTGCTCATCAATAATTGTAAATCCTTCATGCTCTTCTGCATAAGACTTAGCAACAGGTGCATCTACAAATACAGCGTCGCAGGCATTTCCGTCAAGCTCTGTAAAGCACTTGAGGAAGCTGTCGCATGTGATCAGGTCGTTGAATGTATCAGCAAGGTCTGAAAGATCTCCCTGAAGAAGGGCCTCACCAGATGTTCCGAGCTGTACACATACATCCTTGCCTGCAAGGTCTTCAGAAGAAGTAATTCCGCTGTCATCCTTAACAAGGATTACCTGAGTATTGTCATAGTAAGGCTCAGAAATTACGTATCCTGCCTCTGTCATGCTGTCCAGTATGGTCATGCCTGCCCAAACACAGTCACACTCGTTAGAGTCAAGCTGTACCAGCTTCTCATCCCAGTTAACACCGAAGATCTCAAGCTCCCAACCAAGCTTCTCACATACTGCTCTGCAGACTTCAACGTCGAATCCTGTGTACTCGCCGTCATCTCCAAGATAGCTGAATGGAGGATACTCTGCATCAATACCCATGATGAATGTTGTACGCTCTTCTGTTGAAGAACCGCCCTCGCTTGCAGCTGATGTCTCACCATCAGCAGAGGCTGCTGTTGTAGTTGTGCTTGATGAAGAACCGCAAGCACACATTGAAAGCGCAAATACTAATGCAAGCGCTATTGCAATAATCTTTTTCATTTTGTTTTCTCCCCTAATCTTTATAAAATTAATGCAGTAGCACTTTATCACACTAAATCAGTTTTGTAAAGGAAAACCCGCCAACCCAGCCTTTATTATGGGCAGAAAGTACTTCAAAAACAATTAGCCGAAAATACTTAGCGAAATAGCATATAAATAGCCCCTCCTGAGGATTGTCTGAGGGCACTTGCATCAACGAGCGTTTCAAAGCAAGTGCCCGAGTTCCGCACACTAGGAGCACTTGGCAAGCGTTAGCGAGCCTTAGTGCGAGTGCGTACACAGTAAGGAGGGGCCTGTTTTTTTATATGCGTATTGAGTTTAGTATTTTCGAGCGTTTTCGAAGTACTTTCTGCCCATAAAGGCCGGGTTGGCGGGTTTTCTTTACCGGCGTTCTTTTCTGATCACTGCTGCGCCGATGATGAATGCACAGATGATCATGAACATTGCACCTGCTGCGGTCACCCCGCTTGCAATACCTGTATATGGTGACGTATTGTTGTTGCTGTTGTTGTTTGTTGAACTGCCATATCTAAAAGTAACAACAATCTTTGTGTCCACTGTTATGTTTTCGATGGTATAGCTTCCTACCGAATTAGGAGAGTATGTCGCACCGTTAACAGTTACGCTCAATACCGAATATCCTGAATTTGCAACAGGCTTGAATATATAATTGCTGCCTTTCTTTACTTCAATGACATCACCTGACTTAATAGTTCCGTTGCTTCCGGTAACATATCCGCCGGTACCGATCTGGAATGTTATCTTAACGGTGTCTGAAGCGGCAGATGAGTTGCTATCTGAGCTGTTGCTCGGAGTCTCTGACTCAGCGGCCTTTATCAGTGTATTGTCTGCTGCAGCCGATGTGGCACCCTTAGAGTACATTGTCTCGCTCTTCAGGTATTCGTCATCTCCCCCACTCAGCTCGTAACCGAACAGGTTTACAGTCTGCTCTGTCTTCTCATCAACCGTAGTTTTCTTAACGTTTGTTCCCGAGATAAGAAGACTTGTTGGTGTGTATCCTTCCGTGTATGAGACCTTTTCATTGGTATTTTCAATGCCGGAAATAATTGCCTGTCCGTCTTCTGCCTCAGCCTTTACAAAATCCCCTGAATTATTCAGATTGATTTCAACGCCGTATCCAAGGATTCCGCCGGCCTTGCCTTCGACCACATCATCGGCTTCGTCATCCTCTTCTTCCTCGTCTTCAAGAAGTTCAAGGGTACCTGCGGTTTCATCCTCGGTTTCTTCCTCGGCTTCCAATTCATAGTCCTGAGCCTCAGCCGTAGCAGTTACCTTACTGTCCTTGATCTTCACCTTTCCGCTTGCTGATATGGCATCACATGTTCCACAACCGTTTGCGGTTGCCTTCACTGTAGAATCTGTGATGGTGATATCCTTTTCTGCTGTAACCGTATTAACGTATAAAATAGCTTCCTCGCCTTCTACAGCAGCATTGACTGTTGACTTTTCTATTGTGATGGAGTCTGTGGTATTTAATGCTGACGCGTAGTAGCAGTACATCCTGTCACCTTTCTCAATCTTAAAGGTAACATCCACCTTAGAGCCGTTTTTAATTACTATATCAGCCCCGCTGCTTTCCTCTTCGTCTTCGTCGTCATCCTCATCTTCGGCATCTTCATTTGTATCGCTGCCTACCGCGTAGATGACTCCGCTGCTGGCTATTGCGCTTCCTGCAGCCTTGAACTGATCCTTGTCGGCGCCGACTTCGATGGAAACTTCTGCCTTGTCCATTGTAATGCTGCCGTTTGCCAGCAGTGTATTCTTTACGGTTGCACCGCTAACAACTGAACGAATTGTCTCTTTAACATCCAGTTTTGAATTTTCAATAGTAATGGTTCCGTCTGAGAAAATGGCAGCTCCGTTAACATCCATGGTTATTTCTGCACCGTTTGTCAGCTTAACATCAGGAGTTCCCACTTCCAGCTGAGTTGAAACCATATTTGTTTCAATGCCGGCTGAAATATAGCTGCCGATTGATTTCAGGTTTACCTTTACGCCGTCAAATATTATGCTTGAGTTAGCATCGATAATGTGGGTTCCGCCGTTTACGTTAAGTGTTCCGTCTCCTGTAACCGTAAGGGTTGCAATATGATCTATGTCTTCACTGCGGCAGAAGTCAAAGCTGAGGGCAAAGCCTCCCTCTGCGTATTCTTCTTCATAATATGTATTTGTAATTGTATTTTCTCCCACAATCTCAAGTTCAAGAGCTTCCAGAGATGTATCATTTGACACATACGTAATGCACGGTCCTGCTAACTGAATTATGTCCTTAAGTTCCGCATTGGAATACTCAACGCTGTCAAATGTAAGCTTCTTTCCATTGGAAGCAAATGTAACCTTTCCTTTTCCGATGCCTTCCTTTTCCAGATCCAGGGTTTCTCCGGCAACAATGGCCTTATCGCCTACATAAACAGCACTGGTCTTCGTATCATCTGCATTTGTAACATAAACTGCTGCCGTGTCACTCTTTACAGAATTTCCGTCCTTATCAGTTACCGTGCAGTAATACTCATTGTTTCCTTCATTTCCCATATAAGGAGTCGTGGTAACTTCAAGTGCAGCAGTCTTGGCCGAGGCGCACTCCAGAACATACTCTGTTTCATTATTTACCAATGTCCACTGATAGGTGAGTCCTTCGCTGCTGCCGTCCTCTTCGGCTTTCACGGTAAATGTCGCGGTGGAAGGAAATTCCACTTTTGCATCCTGCGGCTGGGTCTTGATAGTAGGACCTGTCTCATCTGCCATGACAGCAAAGGCACACGCCAAAGTCAATGCAAAAACACCTGCGATAGCCAGTAAAATCTTCTTTGAAGTTTTCATTTTTTCTCCTTTTCAGGCTTAGATTGTGGATAAATCCCTGCTTTGACTTTAAGCAAAGGGCCCACTACCCCCTTTTAATATCTATGTGAATTTTACTTTTTAAGACTAATTTCGTCAAGACTTTGCCGGTTTATTTTCTCTTTGTTTTGCTGTCATTTATTGAAATATGACCACCACACTGTTCCATATGACCCTTTCGGACAAAAAAACTTGCCATCAAAACAGTAAATTATTACAATCAGTCCAACACAAATATATTCTATCCCTTTAATTGAGGAGCAATCCTATGAAAAAGCTGAATACCTTATTATGTATGTTTTTATGTATTTCAATGCTGGCAGGATGTGCCTCCGTCAGCATTCCCGGAACGATAAGCCCGGAGCAGACAGAAGACGAGGAGCAGATCATTCCGTCTCTTAATTACGATACATCTGCTTCGGCAGATGCGCTCAGCCTCGACCCTGAAACCTACTCAGACGATTATGTAACGGTAAAAGAAGCAGACCCCGGTCTTGAAATTCTGGTGAAGGCACCTGATGGGTATTCTGCCGGTGATGTCCTGGCCGGGATCACACTTGAAAACTGTACCAACCCTACACTGACTTCCGGCGACTCCGATCTGATAGACCCGGATATTCTGACGGCAACCGGGTCTGACGGGAATTTTTACATAACTGCAGACGGTGGTTTTAAAGAAGGCAATGCCTACAAGATCACCCTGACAGATGCTTCTTTGTCCTTTGACGGTCAGGAAAGCGCGGTCCGCTGCTACAATCTGACCATAGCCAGGGAAGCAGTAAACAATATCCGTCTTAATGACAGCGTGAAGCTTTTGAGCACGGATGAGCTAAGCAGTGAAGATGCCAATGAAGTCATGCTGCTGGACGGTCTGGTCGGCTATGACTCCCAGCTGGGTCTTCTGGGGGACGGAGAAGGCACAGGAAGCTTTAGCGCGGATGCCGGACTGTATGTAGTCGGAGACATTGTGGCTGTTTACGAAGGCGAAGAACCTGAAAACAGGACATTTGATGACAGCGGCTATGGCCTTTCCTATGTGAAGATTACTTCTGTAAACGAGCTCACAGATAGCAAGGCAGAATATGCGTACGAATCCGCAGATACTGCCGATGTCCTCTTTTCGCCTGATGTCATTCCTGTAAATCAGGAAGGCTCATATACCGGCGGAACCGGAGAGATCACCTTAAAGCACAGTGAAGTTCTCTTTTCTTCAGATGACCAGACATCGACCCTGGGTCTCAATGAAAACACCACCGTTGATGCAGGAGACTACCTGGCTTTCTACACCGGAGATCTCCAAAGCGGTCAGGTTACTTCCTACGCTGAGGTCACAAATGTCAGCTACAGTGAAACTGATGACGAAGACTATATCACCATAACTTACATGGAAACCACTTTGGATGACATGATGGAAAGTTCCGACATGTACTACCAGTCCTATCTGACAGAAGAACAGATCCGCAGCGGCTACGACGAAGAAACCGTGAAGGCCGGCATGATCGCTGACATGGATGAAAACGGCCTCCTTAGCTCAAATACATATGAGCTCGCCGAATCTGTGATGGACACCGATGATTTCCGGGAGGCTTTTGGAGATACTCCGCTTGAAGATCTGACATTCTATTTCGGAGAGGATGAAAGCATTTCATTAAAGGGAAGCGACTATGCCCGCTACGAATCCGGTGAGGATGAACAGCTGCTGGGAAGCGTTAACGTAAAAGGTGACGCGGATGTGGACGTTTCCCCTAACATTGTTCACTATGCCGGAAAGACCGGATACGGCACAGGCGTCAGGGTGGAAGGATATGCCAAATATATCATCACAATCAAGTCTGATGATCCTGAGGCCAAATCTGCCCTGAAAATCACTTTGACATTCTTCCTTGAAGGAGAATTTGTCATGGGACTTACAGTGGATGTAACCACCATCTGGAAGTGGGCATGGATCATTCCATACATATATGATTTCTCTGTCAGCGGCAGCTTCGGCACAGGCGTGTATGTAGGTGCAGGATTTACCACAGTTGCAACCCTGGTAAAGAATGAAAAGGAAAAAACTGAAGATGAAAAACTGGCCGGTCTCGACTGGCCTGATGATGTGGATAAAACAGCTGGTTCCGAGCGTGTCATGAAGGTCGCCGAGTACATTAAAAATGCCGGTGCCGGCCATGATAAACTCTTCCCTGCACAGGATACAGGCGGCGGCTCTCTTGCCCAGAAGTATGCATCCTTCGCCTTATCTGCCAACGGCAAGGACTGGGTAGACCTGGTAGATGAAAACATATTTGACTGGAATGGAGCCATTGACCCGTTCCACATAGTAGCATTCAGGATCAAGACTGACTTTGTGGTTTCTGCCGAGCTGCATGTAGCCCTGGGCGTTGCAATTAACTGGGATAACGCCTATATAGAAACCTTCAACTTCCTGCTGTTCCATGAAGGCTACAGCGCCAACGAGCTTAAGGACAATACGGGATCAACCTTCCGTCTGGATGTATATCTTTTTGGAGCAATCGGTATCCGGGCCGGATTCAGGATCAAGCTGGAAGTCGGACTTATTGATGCCCGCCTGGACGCCATCGGTCTGGAGCTGGAAGCCGGGCTCTATCTCAGGCTGTGGGGATATATCTACGGTGCCATAGAGATTACCGGCATCGGAACCAAGGACCGCAAGACTGACGCTTTCTTCAGCGGAGGCCTTCTGATAGAAGCCGGACTCTACTACACCGTTGCTTTTGTGGCGGAGATGGCAGACGGCTCCATTTCCTATAAGAAAACCATTGCCAGCGACGACCTGCCGCTGTTTAACGTAGGAACAGAAAATGTCACCTCAGACTTTGCCTACGAAGAAGGTGACGAGTCGCTGAATTTCTATGGCCAGTTTGATGAAAATAATCTGAAGTGTGAGATTCCGTCCGAAGTAGCCCAGATGATGGCCATGAGCCTTAAGACCGGAGCAGTCAGCGCTGTCAGCAAGGCAGATACCAACCTTGAAAGTAATTACGACATAGCCTTTGATGACAATGCATTCTCCTACTCATACGAGGATGGAAAACATTACATCGTAATGGACTATGCAAAAAGAAGCGGCAACCAGGGCAGTGTGAATATAACCCTTACGTGGATGGGAAGTGCCCTCGAACTGGATACCCATACTTTCAAAAGAACCATCCGCATGGACTATGTATGCGACATGAAAACCATCAGTTTTCTGAACAAAGACGGCTCATGCTTCTTCATGGTATCAAAGCCTGCCGGAACAGCCATGACCAATGATGATTACCCGGCATCCGATCCTTCAGCTGCCGGATACACATTTATCGGCTGGACTGACAGCGAAGGAAACGCTGTTGAATCCTTCCCTGCTGTAATGCCGTCTGAAAATACTACATATGTTTCTGAATGGGAGCGAAATCATGCGGCTGTTACGGTAAATTACCAGCTGCCGGTCAGCATAAACCAGTACGGCACCGTTACCGCATACTATACGGATACATCGGATACTTTCCCTGAGCTTGCCTACCCGGGCGATGAGATAAGCGACATCTTAAGTCTGCTTAAGGAAAATCACTTACTCCGTACAGAATCTGATTGCATATATGACCATACCTTCGCCGACTATTATGTGATCAATACTGCCAATAGTACCCTTTCGTGCGATTCAGTAGCCGCAAACGGTTCCACAACATTTACGATATGCCTTGACTATCCGCGTATCAATCTGACATTCGACCTGGGTGACGGAGATATCCGCTACCAGATTGTTAATTTCGGCTCCCTGCTGGAGTTTCCTGAAGCCTCCAAAACCGGATACAGGATCATTGGTTGGAAAGACGATGATGGCAATATCTTCACATCCGACACGCCATCCACCTGCAATAAGGACAAGACTTACTACGCAATATGGGAAGAGATTCCTCCTACGGTAACCGTTACCGCTGAGGTCAAGAAAAAAGTTGGATTCCAGTACATGTTTGTCAAGATCAAGTCCGAAACATATGAGCTTGATTCCCTGGAAGTGACAGTACAGGAACTGATCGACCTGCTGCAGCTGGACGAATACACATTCGACCCTGATAACAGTGCATACACTGCAGACGATACCATCACACTGTCACCTGACGGCGACACCAGCGTAAGGCTGCGCTTCAAGCAAAATTAAAGGAGCCCCTGCCAGAGTGCGCCATTTGGGCCGAGGACTCCGGTACACAAAAACGCTCGAAAGTACTAAGCTCATAGCACAAACAAAAATACAACCCCCTCACTGCGGAACTCGCCCGGTTTCCTTGAAATGCTCGTTGATGAAACCGGGCTCAAACA
>R11__coassemble_625_pt1 | contig 22383 bp, 13 predicted proteins | sample R11__metabat2_high_PE_009 | metagenome-assembled genome bin R11
GCTCCGCCAGGTGTGCTCTGCTTTCCTGAAACAGCAGTTCTGAGAGTCCACAGAACGATGCCGTTCTTGCAGCCCTTTGCTGCTACAAATTCGGCAACCGTTGCACTAAGTGCATCGATTGAATAATCATCCTGCTTCTCAAGGATCGGTGTAATCTCTTTAAGTACCTCAAGAGCAATCTCGGAATTGGTCTTCATCTTCTTATGAGTATACATTGTCACATCATACTCCGGAAGTTCGTTAAAGAAATCAATCTTTTCAGGAATGTCAGGGAACACTTCAATCCTTGACTTAACAAGTCCCAGGATCTTATCCATGTCCAGATTCTTAGTGATCACCTGCTTTGCATATGGCAGGGCCCATTCCTTGTACTCTTCATCGCTTAAAGCCTTGATATACTCTCCGTTCATCCATCTCAGCTTGACCATGTCAAACACTGCAGGCGACTTGTTGATACGTTTGTAGTCAAAGTTCTCGATCAGGGTCTTAAGATTAAATATCTCTTCGTTTCCTTCAGGGCTCCAGCCAAGAAGAGAAACGTAGTTTACAATGGCTTCAGGAAGGAATCCCTGCTCTACCAAATCCTCAAATGAAGAATGTCCCGATCTCTTAGAGAGTTTATGATGCTCTTCGTCTGTAATCAGAGGAAGGTGTACAAACACAGGAGGCTCCCATCCGAATGCTTCATAAAGGAGCATGTATTTAGGTGTAGATGAAAGGTACTCATTTCCGCGGACAACGTGAGTGATTCCCATCAGATGGTCATCTACTACGTTAGCGAAATTGTATGTTGGATAGCCGTCAGACTTGATAAGAACCATGTCGTCCAGCTCAGCATTTTCAACGGTAATGGCACCATAGATGTCATCCACAAATGTGGTTGTTCCCTCGTGAGGAATGTTCTGACGGATGACAAACGGCATACCTGCTGCCAGGTTTGCATCAATCTCTTCCTGTGAAAGGTGGAGACAATGCTTGTCATACATCATGATCTCTTTGCCTGCTACTGTTGTCTTAAGGCTCTCGAGACGCTCCTTTGTGCAGAAGCAGTAATATGCCTTGCCTTTTTCGATAAGCTTCTTGGCATATTCCATGTAGAGTCCAGACTGTACTCTCTCGCTCTGTACATATGGTCCGCAATCGCCCGGCTTATCAGGGCCTTCATCGTAATCAAGACCGGTTTTTTCCAGTGTGTTATAGATTATCTCCAGGGCACCTTCAACGAAACGCTCCTGGTCGGTATCTTCGATACGGAGAATGAACTCGCCGCCATCATGTCTGGCGATGAGATACTCATAGAGAGCTGTTCTTAAGTTTCCAACGTGCATCCTTCCTGTTGGAGAAGGTGCGTATCTTGTTCTTACTTTCATTAATACTACCTCTGTCTTTATTATCCCTCAAAAGGAACAACATCCTTTACTGCGTCCTTAGGGCATATTCTTGCATCATTGTTATCGATATCAATAAGGATATACTTGTCATTACCCATCTTCAGTTCTTTCATGTATGTCAGCTGGCGGTGTCCATGGCGGCTCTGGATACGTTCCACCAGATCTGCATGGTCCTTTTCGTCAAGAGCATATACCAGATCCATTGAAGCATAATCTGCTGCCACAATGTCTACCGATGCTACAATACCGATATTCGGGGTTACAACAGGAAGTGCAGCGCATCCCTCACAGTCACAGGAAACAGACATGTTTCTGAGAACATTGATATAAGCGATGTTTTTTCCGAAATGGTCGATGGTTGCCTTCGTAGACTCAGCAATCCTTTCCATCAGTTCTTCCTTGTCGATGTCGAACGCACCGCCTGTAACCTTTGTGGAATGGATCATTCCCTTTCCAATGCGTCCGTCTGCACATCCGATTCCCAGGTTCTTGTTTGAGCCGCCGAAGCCGCCCATTACATGACCTTTAAAATGTGTAAGTGCCAGGAGAGAATCATAATTTTTCATATGGCTTCCCATCGACATTTCGGTAAACCATTTGCCGCCCTTGACAGGGTACATTTCGGTTCCTTCTTCATCCATGATGTCAACGGGGGCAAACGTCCAGCCATTAACCTTCAGAGTCTCCCTATGCTGCTCTGTGGTATAACGGTCTCCCACATAATATGTATTTGTCTCAACTATTGTTGCCTCAGGGAGTCTTTCTTCCATAAATTTCTTTACCCAGGCACTTGGAATGATATTAGGACCGTTCTGCTCGCCTGTATGCAGCTTGATGGCGACCTTTCCCTCAAGAACTGCGCTTATCCTGTCATAGATCTTAATGATTCCTTCAGGAGACAGGTCTCTTGTAAAATAAACAATACTTTCGTTTCCGTCTCTTTCCTCATAAGGGACATAACGGCTTCCACCTGTACCAGGTACAACTTTCATGATTTCCCCTCCGTTCTTATGCTGCAGCCTTTGCAGCTTTATATTTTCTATGCTGTGGCCTTTGTACTCTTACGTTTTCTTCCTACAGCTAATCCTCCAAAGAAGAATATTGCTGCAATCAGCACACCTGCGCCCACATAAACAACCCACATGTTCGCACTGTCAAATACGCTGGCTGTGTGTGCCGCTGAATCAACTGTATAATAGAGATACAGCCCTCCGTTTACGTCGTTCCATACCCAATCTGCATTTGTCAGATTAACCGGATTTTCCTGATTAAATATGGTAAGGGCGGTCATGCCTTCAGGTGTTGCCTCTGCCCCTTTTATTACCTTAAATCCCGAAATGTCACTGACCATGACCGGATCTCCGGCATTGGTATCCTTTGTATAATAAAGTGCCAGCCACTCCTTTCCAAGGTCACCGTTCAGGTCAGCGTTATCTTTCAGTGCTTCCCTGTCTTTGGTATAGCCTTTTTCAACTCTGTTGGACTGGACTGCATAGTAGAATGTGTAAGCCATCTCTCCCGAATCAGTCTCAGACTCATCCACCATTCTTTCAGGTATAGGATAGAGATCCATGTCCGTGTTGTAATATGCCTTAAGGTCGTTTATGCCGCTTATGACAGTCCATACACCCATTGCTATGGTTACCACTACCATTGCTGCTGTAGCATAATGGAAGTACTTAAGGAGAGTTGCCTTGTTTTGGTAATATTCCGGATTACCCATATATTTATAGGCATCCTCATAGCCTTGTATATATTCTGGCCAACGCCCCTCATTACTGAATGCCCTCTCAAAAATTCGTTTGCAATTAAAGTCCACGTTCTTCGCAATTGTGTCGGCACTTGCTTCGAGCATGGCTGGAGTTTTTGAAATATCAGCCGCAACTTTGGCCCTGTAAAGCTCATATACCCTTAAAGGGGAAGCCTGGGATTTAAAGACTGCAGCTGTAATGGCACATCCGGCCATGCCGATCAGGCTGGCAGCAAATATTGAAGCTGCCACAGTAGTCTGAATAGAGAAAATAGTTCCGAATACTCCCTCGGTATAGCTGGTTCCCGATGAATTCTGAAGATTCCTTGCGCTGCTTGTCAGGGCAGTATCTGCAGTCTCATAAATACTTCTGTCTACTCCTGCAAATACTGAAACCGCATCGGTTGTACTTACATACTGCTTAACACCCTCTGCCAGATTCAGTACTTCCTCATCCGTCAGTGCTCCCTGAGTGATCAACTCTGAAAGAGTTACAAAATCCATGGCAGCCTTCTGTCCTTCTGAAAGGCAGGCAATAATAGGATAAAGCTCCTCTCTGCTGGATTCATCCAAAGGATCAAAGCTCTGCATGAAGAAATCCTGAAGTGTTCTGTCAGGGTTATCGCTGCTTGGATATTTATAAGCTGCCAGTGTTTCGTAAAGGAATCCTGTTGTCATCCACTTCTGGATATCGGCAGCGTCATCATTTCCATTTATGTATTTGGAAATCTTATTTTCATCATCTTCAACAGAAGTTCCTGATTCCTGGTATTCCTTAAAGAGGTCCTGAAGCGCCAGGATCTTAACTGCCAGGGACTGAGCTGCATCATCGTATTTTGCACTGAGTTCTGCGGCTGCCTCGGAAGGGATGAAGGTTTCTCCCTTAACATCAGCACTCTGCTCCAGGGTATCCATCATGTCGTCATAGGTACCCATCTTCTCAACTCTTTCGATCCATGAGCTGTCTTTTGTATCGCAGCCCATTGCAAGGAGCTGTTCAATGTACTTCGTAGCATCTGAATTTCCCTCCATCAGGATGGTGGTCATGTCCACATGCTGGAGCTTTTCCTCGTCCGAAAGCTTATTATATGCGTCTTCTCCCATCTCTTCCTTTGTCTCGTTAAGAAGAAGATCTCCCATCTTCATGTTGCCGTTGTCAGGGCTGTACATCAGGTTCAGGAGTGCATATGCCTCAACGGCTTTTCCTCTTCCTGCATTATAATTATCTCTCCACTCCTTAAGGGTTATCTCAAGATTGTCCATGAAGAGCGTTGCTTCTTCCCTAAGATCATCGATAATAGCCTGATAATCATCAAAGCTGTAACTTCCGGTCATGTTCATGGCCTTGATGGATGTGATGGCCTCGCTTACATCGGTGGTTGTCTCATATCCAAGGTATACAGCTCTTGCAGACCTGGCGCCTGTAAGCCACGAAGCGGAGCTGGCACCTGACTCTGCGCCATTATTAAGATTTACATCAATTACCTGGTAACCATTATCAGTAAGCCACGCCTTGGCATCTGCCTCTGCGGCATCGCCTTCACCGTAGCTGACTACAAGCTTGCTGACGTATTCCTTTGCTTCCGATGCCGCAAATGTCGGCACCTGAAACTGGCATGCAACTATAACAGTCATTACCAGTGCTATAACCTTCTGAACTGTCTTTTTCATACCGCCACCCCAATTTCTTTACAATATTGATCAATTATAAACACAGGGAAACCTTTCGGCTCCCCCGCGAAACAGTCCTACTATTTATTTAGCCTCGATATATCCCTTGGCTGTAAGAAGCTCTGCAAGGAGTACTGCACCGCCGGCTGCGCCACGTACAGTATTGTGAGAAAGACCAACGAATTTCCAGTCGAAGATCTTGTCTTCGCGGAGACGTCCAAGGCTGACACCCATGCCGTTCTCATAATCTCTGTCAAGAACAGGCTGCGGACGGTTGTCCTCTTCCATGTAACGGATGAACTGCTTTGGAGCTGACGGAAGCTCAAGCTCCTGAGGTACTCCCTTGTACTCAGCCCATCTCTTAAGGATTGTCTCCTTATCAGGCTTGTTCTCGAAGTTTACGAATACAGCGGCTGTATGGCCGTTTTCTACGGCAACTCTCAGACACTGGGCTGTGATAACAGGGCTCTCAGCAGGTACGATGACACCCTTCTCTGTGTCAACATGTCCCCATACTCTCAGAGGCTCCATCTCGCTCTTCTCTTCCTCGCCGCCGATATAAGGAATAACATTCTCTACCATCTCAGGCCAATCCTTGAAGTTCTTTCCGGCGCCTGAAATAGCCTGGTAAGTACAAACTACAACCTGCTTTGGTCCAAAATCCTTCAGGGCGTTAAGAGCAGGTGTATAGCTCTGGATTGAGCAGTTAGGCTTAACTGCTACAAAGCCCTTCTTTGTACCCAGTCTCTTCTTCTGGTACTCGATAACCTCGATGTGCTCAGGGTTGATCTCAGGGATGACCATAGGTACATCCGGTGTCCATCTGTGGGCTGAGTTATTTGAAACTACAGGAGTTTCTGTCTTAGCATAAGCGTCCTCAAATGCTCTGATGGCTTCCTTGTCCATGTCAACTGCGCTGAAGCAGAAATCAACTTCTGCTGCATTTGCCTCGATGTCATTAAGGTTCTTTACGATCAGATTCTTAACGCCTTCAGGCATTGGAGTTGCCATCTTCCAGCTCTTGATCGCATCCTCATATCTCTTTCCAGCACTTCTTTCGCTGGCCGCAACCATTACAACCTCGAACCATGGGTGGTCCTCAAGGAGAGATATAAATCTCTGTCCTACCATTCCTGTGGCACCTAAAATGCCGACTCTTAATTTCTTATCCATATCTTTAGTCCTTCCACTGGTCTATTAAATTATTATTTTCTGTCTGCAACGCACCATGGGCACTAAATGCAAACTAACCAGGATATATTATTATTATTTTCCCTTATTTTCAAGCATTTTGCCAAAATAAAGTTAAGCTCTTGGTTTTGTGCCCTTTCCGTCACGCTTGGCAAGCTTGATCTTCATCAGCTCCAGGTCCTTGCCATGGTACTGGATCACCTTCTTGTCTGCGAATCCGATGACATAAACCTTATCAATCTCATCGCCGTCATTCAGCTTGATTCCCCTGACACCAACAGCACCTTTCTTCTTTTCAGGGACCTCGTTCAGCTTGAACCTCAGGAACACACCGTCACGGGTCTGCAGAACTACCATCTTATTGGTTGTAAATTCAGCCTTTTTCGTTATGGTTTTGACATTATCAGCTGAAGTGTCTTCTCCTCCTGTGATAATGACTGAACCGCCATTATCCTGTTCAGCGTCTGCTTCAGACTTCCCGTCTCCAACATTTATCGAGACTTCCTCTGTTGCACCGTCGTTCAGGTCAAAGAATTCAAATGTCAGCTGGTCGTCATCCTCTGTAAACGGACTGATGCCGCCGTCTTCGAAGCCGCCTGTCAGCAGCGGATCCACGCCATCTTCATACTCTATCTCGGTATAAACCTCTCTGTCTGATGTATCAAAGCATTCTATGCTGATAACCTCATCGCCGTCATTCAGCTTCGTTGCATTTACAGTCTTCTTTATTACATCAAACTCCGATGCATCAACGAACTTCATCATGCCGCCCTTCGTGGTAAAGAGAAGCTCGCTCATTCTTAAGGTATTCATAGGGAATACCTGGATGATATTTTCACTGGCAGATGTGTAATTGCTCAGGTTATCGATTGGAACGCCTTTGTCCTTTGGTTTCTTAAGAGGAATCTTCAGGCATTTTGCCTGATGCATCATTCCTGTCTGGGTAAATACGCATATACTGTCTGTATTCATGCAGCGGAATACGTATTTATTTTCCGCATCCAGGGTTTCCGCGTTCTTTTCATATTGGGCAGGCTCGACCAGCTTTGCGTATCCGAATCTGTCCATCAGGAATACAACTTCCTGCTCCTTGACCTTTTCCTCCACATATACCGCTGCGGCAGCATCCACTATCTCGGTCTTTCTAGGAACTGCATAAGATTTCTTTATCTGCTCCAGCTCCTTTATGATGACCTTTTTCATGGCACTCTTGTCAGAAAGGATTTTCTCAAAATGGGCAACTTCCTTAACCAGCTCGTCGTACTCTTCCTTAAGCTTAAGGATCTCAAGTCCTATGAGTTTTGAAAGCCGGAGTTCCAGTATGGCCTGGGCCTGACGTTCGGTGAAGCGAAGCTCTTTTGCTTCCTTTTCGCTTTCCTTTGACTTGAACTTAACCTGGCTGGTGTCGCCGTTTATCAGGCAGTTTTTAGCCTGGGTTACATTCTGGGAGCCGCGGATGATCTCTATGATCAGGTCAATGATGTCGCAGGCCTTTATCAGACCTTCCTTTACTTCCAGCTGTTCCTTGTCTTTGGCAAGGAGCGTTGTGTACTTTCTGTTGTTTATCTCAAACTGGAACTCAGTAACGTACTTAAGGATTCCCTTAAGCCCCAGAACCTCAGGCTTTCCGTCTGCAATGACCAGCATATTGACACCGAATGTGTCCTCCAGCCTGGTCTTCTTGTACAGCATGTTCTCCAGCTTAACATGGTCCGCACCGTTTTTCAGTTCGAGAACTATTCTGATGCCTTCCTTGTCGGATTCATTTGAAATATTGACTATGTCCGTAGTCTTTTTCTGCTCAACAAGATCGCACATGTCTATCAGGAACTTGTTGATATTGGCTCCGATCATCGTATAAGGAATCTCAGTAATGACCAGTTTGTCCCTGTCGCTTTTTCTTTTTCCCGGCTCAAAGACAACCTTGCCTCTCAGCTTTATTTTTCCCACGCCGGTTTCGTAGATGTCCTTAAGATCAGACTTATTAACTACCAGTCCGCCTGTAGGGAAATCCGGGCCCGGCAGATATTCCATCAGTTCCTCTGTGGTGATGGAATTTTTCTTCATGTATGCGATCATGGCATCCACTACTTCCCCCAGATTATGGGTCGGGATGCTGGTAGTCATGCCGACAGCTATGCCTTCAGAGCCGTTTACCAGGACATTCGGTATACGGACAGGAAGAACCGATGGCTCCCTCTCTGTCTCATCGAAATTAGGGATAAAATCCACCGTATTTTTGTCCAGGTCTGCCAGATATACATTCTGGGTAAACTCTTCAAGTCTGGCCTCTGTATACCTCATGGCTGCAGCGCCGTCACCCTCTATGGAGCCGAAGTTTCCGTGTCCGTCTACCAGTGGCATTTCTTTTTTGAATTCCTGGGAAAGAACAACCAGGGTATCGTAGATTGAAGAGTCTCCGTGAGGGTGGTATTTACCCATGGTATCTCCGACAATACGGGCTGACTTTCTGTGAGGTTTATCGGATTTCAGTCCCAACTCGCTCATCGCATAAAGGACTCTCCTCTGTACCGGCTTCAGTCCATCCCTTACGTCCGGTACCGCCCTGGCACATATGACGCTCATGGCATAGTCTATGTAAGACTTCTGCATGACCTCCGAAAATTCACTTTTGACAATCTCTTCTGCCATTTATATTTCTCCAAATTTAATAATCGTTTCTATCTCAAATATTCAGACATTTATTCAGACATTCTGAATGAATTAAGATTACTCTTCGTTTTATACATCCAGCTCAGCCAGATTTGCATTATCATGTATGAACTGCTTTCTTGGTGCAACGTCAGAGCCCATCAGCATTTCTGTGATCTCTGATGCCAGACGTCCGTCCTCTATTTCCACCTGTTTCAGTATGCGGTGCTCAGGGTCCAGCGTAGTCTCCCACAGCTGCTCGGCATCCATTTCACCCAGACCTTTGTATCTCTGGAGGATGAAATTATCCGAATGTTTCTTTCTGTACTGCTCCAGGGCTGCATCATCATAGAGGTACTCTTCTTCGCCCTTCTTAGGAATGGCTTTATAGAGAGGCGGTGTGGCCAGGTATACATGGCCTGCCTGTATCAGCTCCGGCATGAACCTGTAGAAGAATGTCAGAAGAAGCGTAGCAATATGGGCACCGTCCACATCCGCATCTGTCATTATGATGATCTTATGGTAGCGGAGCTTGCTGATATCAAAATCATTTCCGTAACCTTCCGAGAATCCGCATCCGAATGCCTGGATCATGGTCTTGATCTCCGCATTTGCAAGAACCTTATCCATGGAAGCCTTTTCAACATTAAGGATCTTTCCACGGATCGGAAGGATGGCCTGGGTTCTTCTGTTTCTGGCCTTCTTTGCAGAGCCTCCGGCAGAATCTCCCTCTACTATGAATACCTCACACTCCTCCGGCTTTCTGCTTTCGCAGTTAGACAATTTTCCGTTGCCTTCCATGACGAATTTTGCCTTGGAAAGCATGTTTGTCCTGGTCTTTTCCTCTGCCTTACGGATCTTTGCGCTCTTTTCGGCGCAGGCAATGGTAGCCTTCAGGTTTTCCAGATTTTTATCGTAGTATCTTTCCAGTTCCTCACCGGTTATGTCTGCTACTACCTTCTGGGCATCCTGGTTGTCCAGCTTGGTCTTGGTCTGACCTTCAAATCTCGGGTCCGGATGCTTTATGGCTATGATGGCCGTCATGCCGTTTCGTACGTCTGCGCCGGTAAAGTTTTCATCCTTTTCCTTAAGGATTCCCAGCTCCCTGGCGTAACTGTTTATGATACCCGTAAACTTTGCCTTGAAGCCCGTGATATGGGTTCCGCCCTCCTGGGTATATATATTGTTGCAGAAGCCCAGTATATTTTCCTGAAATTCATTTACGAACTGGAATGCAGCCTCTACCTCTATGCCTTCCTCCTTGCTCTTGAAGGAAACAATAGGGGCTGCCTCTTCCTTGCCTGCATTCAGTTCCTTTATGTAAGCTGATATGCCGTCCGGCTCGTGATAAATGATCTCACACTCTTCGCCGAAACGTTTATTTGTGAAAATAATGGTCAGGTCCGGATTAAGGTAAGCTGTCTCATGGAGTCTGCTCTGCACCCAGTCGGCCTTGAAATATATCTTCTCAAATATTTCCTTGTCCGGGTAGAACCTTACCTCTGTACCGGTATTGTTCTTTCTGCATGTGCCCACCTCTTTAAGCGGATACATTACCTTACCCCGCTCGTATCGCTGGTTGTAGATTTTGCCATCTGAGTAAACGTTTACCTCCAGCCACTGGCTCAGGGCATTAACTACAGATGCGCCAACGCCGTGGAGACCTCCGGAGATCTTGTAGCTGCCATCGCTGAATTTTCCTCCGGCGTGAAGAGTGGTAAATACTACCTCTACGCCCGGAAGTCCTGTCTTTTCATTGATGCCTACAGGTATGCCTCGTCCGTTGTCTTTAATGGTAACCGAGCCGTCTGCTTCAAGGGTGACGCCGATCTCGCTGCAGTATCCTGCCAGATGCTCGTCCACAGAGTTGTCCACTATCTCGTAGATCAGGTGGTTCAGACCCTTGGTTGAAACACTTCCGATATACATTCCGGGACGTTTTCTTACAGGCTCGAGGCCTTCAAGTATCTCTATGCTGTTTCCTGTATAATTCTTATCTGCCATTAATTATTCTGACCTTTTCTTATCTTATTTTCTCCGGGAATCCAACCTTTTTCTGTACCTTGCGCAGAGTCTTGTTGGAATAATAAGAAGCCTTCTCTGCATTGTTCTTAATAATTGAATCGATGTACTTTTTATCTGCAGAAAGTTCAGCAAACCTTGCCTGAAGAGGAGCCAGGGTATCTGCTACTGTTTCTCCTACGGCCAGCTTGAAGTCTCCATAGCCTCTGCAGGATGCAAATTCTTTTTCAACTTCCTCGTGCGTCATGTTCTTACATGCTGAATAGATTTCTATCAGGTTGCTGACACCCGGCTTTTCATCTGAATAGATGATGCTGTTTTCCGAGTCTGTAACAGCCCTCTTGAACTTGCGGATAATAGTATCCTTATCATCCATCAGATAGACGCTGGCATTAGGATTCTCATCAGATTTGCTCATCTTCTTTGAAGGCTCCTGTAGGCTCATTACCTTGGCTCCTGCCTTTCCGTAATACGCCTCAGGAATGGTGAACACATCTCCGTAGATTGAATTGAACCTGATGGCCAGATCCCTGGTCAGCTCAAGGTGCTGCCTCTGATCGATTCCTACAGGAACAACATCTGTCTGGTAAAGCAGGATGTCTGCCGCCATCAGTACAGGATATGTAAAGAGACCTGCATTGATATTGTCTGCATGCTTTGCACTCTTATCCTTGAACTGGGTCATTCTCTGAAGTTCACCCATGTATGTGAAGCAGTTCAGTATCCATGCAAGCTCTGCATGCCCTGAAACGTGACTCTGGAAATAGATGCATGCCTTCTCCGGATCAATGCCTGCAGAGATATAGATCATCATCAGATCCCTTGCTCTCTTTCTAAGTACAGCCGGATCCTGGCGGACCGTGATCGAATGCTCGTCAACAACACTGTAAAAGCACTCATACTCATCGCTTAATGAAACCCAGTTCTTGAGGGCTCCAAGGTAGTTGCCAAGTGTCAGCTGTCCTGTAGCCTGCATTCCGCTGAATAAAACCTTCTTATCGTCTATCATAATAACACTCCTACTGTCCCAAAAATGGGACTTTCAAAATTCCAGGCGCTTAGCGCCAATATTTACACTTTGATCGGCATTATGCGGTACCTCGCCGCAATTCTATGCCTGATAATCTGTCCTTCTTACATACCTGCGCAAAAAGTAGACCGTATCGAAATGGGTCTGCTCTTCCGACTCTTCCACCATGACCCATTCCGGCATCTTATCAATGTCAGGGAAATACGTATCCGCATCATAGGAATAGTCCACTGCTGTAACCTGGATCTCATCTGTAACAGGCAGCATTTCCGCAAAAACTTCAGCGCCTCCGAGGACATATATGTCAGTTCCCTTTTCCTTTGCCTTATTTATGGCTTCATCTGCCGATGTGCAGACCAGACATCCCGGTGCCTTAAAGTTTGGATTTGAAGAAAGCACAATGTTGTTCCTGTTTTCGGGTATCTGCCCCACAGGATAGCTTTCAAAGGTTTTTCTTCCCATTATCACGCTTTGACCGGTGGTGGTGGATCTGATGTATCTTACATCGTCAGGAATGGTTGTGACCTGACGTCCCATCTTACCTATTGCCCAATTTTTATCCGCAGTTACAATGGCAATTATCATAAAAGCCTCCTAAATCGCATAAAAACCTAATTTAACCTATATATACTATCAAATAAGACCTTTTTAGTCAATAAAATAAGGGCCAAACTCTACAATATATGGGAGTTTAGCCCTTGTGTGTAATACAATAAATTGTGTTTTGCCTGCTGCAATGCCTAATTTTCCGTATTACCCGTAAAAATTGCGCTGAATTTAATCCACATTTATCTCCGGTACTGCCAGCGTGTCATACTGAATATGCATGCTGCCGTCATCCTCTTCGTCTTTTTCATCTGCAGCGCCTGTTCTGCCATCCGTGCCGGCTGCATCTTCCTCACTTTCATCCTCCACCAGCACATCCGGCACTGCTTTTTCTTCAGCATTAAAATTTATGTGTATTTTTTTCTCGTCCATCATTTAATCCTCCGTACAAAGAAAATCCCTGATAAATCTTATTGTAACCACACCTTTTTATAAAAGATTAATAAAGAACGTAATTACCAGACTGTTTATAAAATCTGCAAACATACTTCCGACAATAGGTACCAGAAGGTACGCCTTTACGGACGGTGCATACTTTTCTGTCAGTGTCTGCATGTTAGCCATGGCATTAGGCGTCGCTCCCATGCCGAATCCGCAGGTACCGGCCGCCAGTATGGCTGCATCGTAGTCCCTTCCCAAAACATTGAATACAACGAAATATGCAAAAAGGAACATAAGTATTGTCTGTCCTGCCAAAAGTGCAATAAGAGGAAGGGCCAGCTCTGCCAGCTGCCACAGCTTCAAAGTGATCATGGCAATTCCCAAAAACAGTGACAGACATATTCCGCCCAGGTCGTTGATCTCACCCATGTGTACCTTGAATTTACCCGTAAACTCGCTTAAATTACGCATGATTGCCGCAACTATCATGGAGCCGATGTAAACCGGAAATGTCATTCCTGTCTTTGAAAGCAGCATTGACACAACCGTTCCGATTCCCATCGCAATGGCCAGCTGATAAGCTGCAGGAGCGTACATGCTGACTGTACGGTGATGCTTCTTCTCCTCTGCCTTAAGATCCGTAACATCCGGCGGGGTGGCAGTCTTTAACAGGTCATGCTTGATGATAAGGCGCCTTCCGAGAGGTCCTCCCATCAGAGAGCCTGCAACCAGTCCGAATGTTGCAGCAGCCGTACAAAGGGTTGTTGCGCCTGAAACTCCAAGGTCTTCCAGGACCTGACCAAAGGCACCGCTGGTTCCGTGGCCGCCTACCATCGGTATAGAACCTGTGGTAAGTCCAACCAGAGGATCAATGCCGAGAAGCTTTGAAATTCCCACTGCCAGACCATTCTGCAGACAGATCAGCACAAATACGCAGACAAGGAATATTACCAGGCCTACTCCGCCTTTTTTCAGCACCTTAAGATTTGCCTGGAAACCTACGGATGTAAAGAATATTACCATGCAGACAGTCTTAAGAGTCTCATCAAAGCTCAGTTCCATCAGTCCCGTACAATAAAGTATGCAGGAAAGAATAGCAAAGAGTATTCCTCCCACAACCGGTGCAGGTATGCAGAATTTTTCCAGAAATTTTACTTTTTTCTTAAGCCAGTTTCCAAACACCAGAACTACTACTGCCAGACCCAGCGTCTGATACATATCCAGTGAAATACTTAACATACAGACACCTCCTAATCATCCTGTCCGGCATTTACACCGCCGGATGCCGTATCTTCCGCATCGCTCACACTTACGCTGACTCCCTGACTCTCAAAGTAAGAGGCTGCACCTTTGTGGAAAGGAATTGAGATCCCCTCGGCAGCGGACTGAACTGTCATGGCTCCGTCCGTAACCGTATAAGAGCCAAGCTTTTCGGCATTTTTAAACAGATCCTCTGTTAATGTCTTTATAGTCTCTTCAGACACACTGTTTCCTGCCAGCAGAACAGCTTTAACTCCCAGAGTGGATACCTCTTCGTTTTGTCCCTTATAAGTTCCTGCAGGGATCCGGCAGCTGACATACCCGCCGTACATCTTCTGTATAATGTCCATATGTTCCTGATCTATAGACAGGATCTTTATGTCCATGTCTTCTGCCAGTTCGGCTATGGCCGCAGTCGGAGCTCCGGCTGTTACAAAAAATCCCATTATGGTTCCTGTCCTCATGGCATCTGCAGACTCGGAAAATGACATGTAGTGAATCACCACATCATCAAAGCTCATGCCGTAAACATTCAGGATCTGCTCTGCATTGGTTACAGTTCCGCTGTCCTCTTCTCCCACAGATATTGAAACCATTTCCAGATCTTCAACACTGTTAATGTCATAGTCACCCCTTACCACTATCTGCACAGCCTCGGTATAAAGCGAAGCTACAGCACTGTAATTGGAATGACTTGAAACATTGTAATCAATGATGTCGCTCTGAGCCACGGCAACGTCCACAAAACCTTCCTCCAGCAGTCTTAAATTGGCCGCCGACCCTGCGGTTTCACGGACATTCAGTTTCATGTCAGAGCTTACCAGTTCCGCCAGCTGGGTTCCGTATGCATAATACGTACCTGCCGAGCTTCCGGCAGCAAATTTCAGCTCTGCCTTTTCCGATGAGCCGCATCCGCAGAGCGCCGCACTCATCAGCACGCCTGCCGCCGCCATCAAAGCAGCCATAAACTTTCTCTTCATTTTCTTTCCCCCTTCATTTTCACACTATATCTTCCCGATATCATTAATTAGTTAAGCCTTTTTCTTTCTTGCATTAACCAGCCTGGTGCGGCTGATCTGTCCCCATAGATAGTCACTCCTTGGAGTGAAATGAATCCGGATTGAACCGATGATTGCCAGAATGACTATGAGGCTGGCAAAGGCCATCATTGCCATGTTCAGAATATTGCCCACATCAGATGATGTTCCCATCTGATATATGTTTACAAAGACATAGTTTAAACGTCCCAGAACGTAAATCGGCCAGAAAACAATGGCATATCTGGCAAGAAGCCTCAGACGGAACTGCGCCCTGGTGCAGTGATCCTTTTCCCACCCGTCAAACGGAATAACATGAATCTTAAAGATCCAATGGCCCAAAGTATAGCCGTCAGCCAGCGACGTCGACAGATAGTAATAAGCAAACGGAAACAGCGCAGAAAAGAAACTCATTACATGCTTAAATGGATCGGATAGATTTCCCTTCGTAATTGCCCAGGATATTACAAGTACCAGGGTATTAACCAGGATCAGATCCACCGCAGCCGCACCGGCCCTCCTGAGCAATGACACCCTTTCCGCCTTAAGGAGCTGCTTATCTGCTATTGTATCCAGGTCAGGAAGGATTTTAAGCAAAGGTTTGCACAGTAAAAATCCAAGAAAGCATCCGAGAGTATTGCATATGAGATCGTCCACATCGAATGAACGGTACGGGAATTTATAAATAAACCAGTCCCCGGTCAGCTGGGTCAATTCAAACATCAGACTGGTTCCGAATCCTATCAGTGTGACAATCCACCACTTTTTAATCCTTGTGTAATATCTCAGGTATATTCCGAGAGGTACCAGCAGCAAAACATTGAATGCAAACTGCAGCGTAAAAGTTGAAATAAACAGCCTCGGCCAGGTCTTTATGTCGGTGATTGAAACGCCTGTCCTGTATATTTCAGTGAAAAATTTAAACGGTACAAGAGAATATCTTCCCGGCCCTGTCAGCGAATCCGGATCCGGCAGAGGCAGCAAAATAAGAAATATGGCGCACTGGCAGTAAAATATAAATGAGTAATGCACCAGAACCTTCACCCAGTTTACGCTGCCGTACCTGCGGTACTGTACTATAAGATATGGCAGTGTCAGGATCAGTGCTGATATGGGAAAAGTTATGGCTGCCGATATTATTGCATGTAAGTTGTCGCTAAGCATAAATTAACCTTTCTGTTTCACATTTTTTGATATTAAAACCAGTTTTTCAGAAAAGCAAGCCCTCTTTTACTCAAACGGAGCCCTGATACCGCTTAACATCCGTCTTTACAATTTAAAAAAACACGCGGCTATCGCGTGATTTTCGTTATACAACGAAGAACCGGGCCTCTGGCCCGGTCCTTTTCGCTTTTGTTTTTAAAGGTTCCCTGCTCAGGCTTTAATTTTAATAAGCAGCTGTCCAGCCTTTACGGTCTGGTTTGCTTCAACCAGGATTTCCTCAACCGTACCTGCCATGCGGGCTGTTACGGAGGTCTCCATCTTCATTGCCTCAACAATGATCAGGGCCTGGTTCTCTTCAACCTTGTCGCCTACCTTAACATTGATCTTTGATACTGCTCCTGGGATTGATGCGCCAACCTGGCTCTTATCCGTAGGATCTGCCATGGTGATCTTGGTTGCAGTTGATTCAGCCTTCTTATCTCTTACGTCAACTTCGCGGGCAGAACCGTTCAGCTCAAAGAGTACAGTTCTTGTTCCATCCTCGTGCTTGTCGCCGAGACCAAGGTATTTGATAACAAGCGTCTTACCGTCTTCGATATCTACCTTGTTTGTCTCACCTACTGCCAGGCCGTGGAAGAATACGTGGCTTCCAAGTCTTGAAATATATCCGTACTCATCCCAATGCTTGTAGAAGTTCTCTACTACCTTAGGGAACATTACCCAGCTGACTGCATCTCTGTCGTCAACTTCGCCCACATGCTTATACTCTTTAAGGTGTTCCTTAACGGCGTCAAAGTCAATAGGCTCCAAAAGGTCACCCGGACGCCCCTTGATAGGCTCTTCGCCCTTCAGGACTACCTTCTGGATATCCTCAGGGAATCCCCATGCAGGCTGACCCATGTAACCCTTGAAGTAGCTTACTACAGAATCAGGGAAAGCAAGGCTTGCGCCTTTTTCAACGATGTTCTCAGGAGTCAGATCATTCTGTACCATGAATATTGCAAGGTCTCCCACCATCTTAGACGAAGGAGTAACCTTAACGATATCGCCCAGCATCTGGTTGACTGTCACGAACATCTCACGTACTTCATTAAATCTGTGTCCCAGTCCCAGGCTCTTAACCTGCGGACGGAGGTTTGTATACTGACCGCCAGGGATCTCATAGCGGTAAATGTCTGTAAGAGGTGTCTTAAGGTCAGACTCGAATGAATCGTATCTCAGTCTGATGTCCTCCCAGTACTCTGAAAGGGCCTCAAGCTTTCTCATCTCAAATCCTGTATCGCGCTCAGAGCCTTCCAGTGCTGAACATACAGAGTTCATCGAAGGCTGGGATGTCAGCGAAGACATTGATGTGATGGCAAGGTCCACGATATCCACACCGGCCTTAGCAGCCTCTAAGCATGCTGCAACCTGTGTGCCGGCTGTATCATGTGTATGGAGATGTACAGGAATACCGATTTCATCCTTAAGTGCCTTAACCAGCTTGTAAGCTGCTGCCGGACGGAGAAGACCTGACATGTCCTTGATACAAAGAGTATGTGCTCCTCTCTTCTCCAGCTCCTTGGCCATATTTACATAATATTCAAGAGTATATCTGTCACGTTTTGGATCGATGATGTTGCCTGTGTAGCACATGGTAGCCTCAAGGATCTTGCCCTGCTTAATAACCTCATCCATGGCAACTTCCATGTTAGGGATCCAGTTCAGCGAGTCAAATACACGGAATACGTCGATGCCGCCCTTAGCAGACTGCTCGATGAACTTACGCACCTGGTTGTCAGGATAGCTTGAGTATCCCAGAAGGTTTGAACCGCGAAGAAGCATCTGGAACATGATATTAGGGATGGCTTCACGGAGAGAGTCAAGTCTCTCCCATGGGCTCTCATACAGGAATCTGTAAGCCGTGTCAAATGTGGCACCGCCCCACATCTCCAGTGAGAAACAGTCAGCCAGGATCTCGGCTGTTGCAGGAGCACTCTTCATCATGTCTCTTGTACGCATTCTTGTGGCAAGAAGGCTCTGATGAGCATCACGCATTGTTGTATCTGTAACAAGGAGCTTTTTCTGCTCCATTACCCATTTGCTTACTGCCTCCGGGCCCTTTTCATCCAGCATCTGCTTAAGACCGGCCTTAGGAGGTTCGCCTGATGTCTGGACAAATCTAGGTGTATCATAAAGCTTTCTTCCCGCTGTCGGGTCGTTTACGACAATATTTCCGATGTACTTCAGCATCTTTGTTGCACGGTCCTGTGAATCATGCATCTGGAAAAGCTCAGGGGTATCATCAATAAATCTCGTTGAGCACTGACCTGCCTGGAATGTAGGATTATTTAAGATATTTCCGATGAAGCTGACATTAGTCTTAACTCCGCGGACCGTAGTCTCACCCAGGGCACGGATGGCCTTTCTGATGGCACCCTTAAATGAATTATCAAAGCAGGTAACCTTGCACAGAAGGCTGTCGTAGTATGGCGAAATAACCGAACCTACATATGCGTTTCCGTCGAGACGTACTCCATTGCCGCCTGATGAACGGTAAGCTGTGATCTTGCCTGTATCAGGTGCAAAGTTGTTGGCCGGATCCTCGGTTGTGATACGGCACTGGATGGCATATCCGTGAACATGGACGTCATCCTGGCTCTTAATGCCGATCAGCGGATCTGAAAGAGGAGCTCCGTCAGCCACAAGGATCTGGGCACGTACAAGGTCCACACCGGTAACCATTTCTGTTACGGTATGCTCAACCTGGATACGAGGATTCATCTCGATGAAGTAATGGTTTCCTGAAAGTTTATCAACAAGGAACTCAACGGTTCCTGCATTCTCATATTTAACAGTCTTGGCAATCTTTACCGCATCCTGACAGATGGCAGCACGGGTTCTCTCCTCAAGAGACCATGCAGGTGTGTACTCTACAACCTTCTGGTATCTTCTCTGAAGCGAGCAGTCACGCTCATGGAGGTGAACTGTATTTCCATAGCTGTCCGCAAGGATCTGCACCTCGATGTGCTTTGGCTCAACAAGGAACTTCTCAATGAAAATGTTGTCATTTCCAAAAGCCTTCTTAGCCTCTCCCTGAACCAGTTCAAAAGCAGACCTGACTTCTTCCTCATTCCAGCATGAACGCATGCCTCGTCCGCCGCCGCCTGCAGCAGCCTTAAGAATGATAGGGAATCCATAGCTCTTTGCCAGTGCTACAGCCTCATCAGCATCTTTAAGCGGCTCTTTTGAACCCGGAATAGTCTCAACCTTAGCCTCTGCGGCAATCTCCTTTGCAGAAAGCTTATCGCCCATTTTCCCGAGCACTTCCGAATTTGGTCCGATGAATATGATGCCGGCCTTCTCACATGCTCTGGCGAAATCAGCATTCTCGCTTAAAAATCCATAACCAGGATGAATAGCATCAACATTCTTTCTCTTAGCCAGATCAACGATCTCGTCAATGGCAAGATAAGCGCCCAGCGGGCTTAAAGACTCACCTACCATGTAGGACTCGTCGGCACGTATCCTGTGCTCGCTGTAAATATCTTCTTTAGAGTAGATGGCCACAGTTCCCACTCCCAGGTCCTGACAGGCTCTTATTACTCTCTTGGCAATCTCACCGCGGTTTGCAATGAGCACCTTTTTAATTTTCTTGGTTTCCATTTTTCTCCTCCCGATTAGACAAATGGCTTGTATTAAAATCAATACACAGGGTACTGTATCATAAATAAAAATATAAAAACACTCCTTTTTGCAATGTTTTTATAAAATCCAAACATTTAAGCCTGTTTTTTGTAAAATTTTACCAAAAGACCATATCTGCAAAGCCTCACATGGAATCTGTCGGACCTGTCGTAAAAACCTTTAGACATATTTTTCTGTCTGAAATATAATTATGCATATCACAAACAACAATCACAAATCCTGCAGCATTGGAGAAAATCATGTTTTTTGTCATAGCCTTTATAGCCTTCATAGCAGCTGTTGTTCTTCTTGTCGTATATTCTGTTCAGATGAAAAAGACCCAGAACAGGTATCTCGGGAAAGATGCGGTCAGTAAGATTGCCGGAGATGCGGCCGAAAATGCCAGAAACAGGGAGACCTTCATCACCTGTGATTATTGCGGCACGAAATTTGATACCCGGGAGCATGACATTTGCCCTCACTGCGGTGGCGCATATGACAACGACAGCGAATGGCTGAACCGAAATGCTGTTAACCGGAAAAAAATGGAAGCCGAAATAGAATCCGGCATCAACTCAAATAAGCGTCTTGTCAAAAAGCTCAATGCCAACCGCGCCTACAAGGTTCACAGGCTTCTTGCGTTTGTCATCACCTGTTTTGTCCTGTGCGTTGCATTTGTCGTTATAGCTCTTGTCAGTATGAACAGCAAAAAGTACAAATCCGACAAAATACCCGACTACTATCAGCTTGCAGACTATACCTTTACAGATCCCCTCATCTGTGACAATGAATATCTGCACGCCGAATTCGGAAATATCTATTTTGAAACCAGCGATTACACCGATGGTCCGTCTACACGTTATATGATTGAAGTCAGACTGACCAATAAAACGAATAAAACCGAATCAATTGACATCGATATCTGTTCGTTCAACACCGAAGCATCTGCCAACTACTTCGCAGAAGATGTCGCTGCCGGCAAAGAAGTTGTCCGCTGCATTAATTCATATTCTCTTAAAGGTGAAGATCTCAAAGAAATAAAAGAAATGGTCATCTATGAAATAAGCGCATACGATGATGACTACCACCTTCTGTTTGAAAATAATGATTTCACTGCATTTAAAACAACTTCCACCGCTGCCGAAAGTGAACTCACGATACCTGACGATATCTTATATGAAAACAACGGTATTTTTATTTCCGGAAGTGTAGATCCCGAAAGCTATGCATCACTGGAAATTTTCAACACCACAGACATGAATTTTTCGGTAGATGTGCAGTCTTTTATAGTAGATAACGAAAGTGAAAGCTGCTATGAATCTCTTATCATACCGGCGTACTGTCACGGAACCATGGATATATACCGCACTGAAAAATACACAGACGTTCAGGAAATAATGGTAAGTCTCTTCTTTGAATGTGAAAATGCAGCCAGCGCTTCATTCACAACGGATTACATAACACTGAATCCGGAATCATAAAAAAAGCTTCCAAAGCTTTAAGCTGCAGTTAATCTTTAACCCTTTACAAAAAGACGAATGACCATTTCTGATCATTCGTCTTCATAATACCCGTCATTGTAATATTCGTCTTCAGAGTATTCATCTCCGTAATACTCATCGTCGTAGTACCCGTCATCATAGTAGTCATCGTCATACTCGTCGTAGTAGCTGTCCCTTTGCCCTTCATAATAATCATAATCATCATTGAAGTCAAAGTTGTCGTAATAACTGTAATCCACGGTATATCTGCCATAATAATCCGCATATGTATACAGTCCTTCCAGTTCTGTGCCCACGTAGTACTGCTCATAGAATCCGTCATAATCCATTATGTACCTGTCGCCGAAGTAGGCGTCATCATAACACTCATCAGGTGTTGCAGGGTATGCATCCGTATCCCAGTCATAAAGCCCCATGTCATAAAATTCGGTATAAGCCATGCACCAGTTGTCGCTTACCATGCAGATAACATATTCGTTTTCCAGGCCCCATACAGTGGCATCGAAGTGGTACCAGGTCTCTCCCCCATCGATGCTGACCAGACACCAGAAATGTTTCTGGTACGCATCCTCCCTGTTTTCCATCATCATTACCTTATATCCGAGCCGTTCAAGCAACAGTCTTGAAGCAGCATATGCACATCTGCAGTTACCCATTCTGTTCTTGATATAATAGTAGGCATTATTGAGATAGTTTGACACGTCATCATAATCGATTCCAACGTACCCAAGCGTATGGACATACCACCAGACAGCCTCAAGCTTCTGGGAATCGCTCATATCCTCAGTGACTATGCATTCCAGGACAGCATCAGCCAGTGCCTCTGCCTCTTCTGTGGTGATGTCTTCCCGTTCAACCACCTTTACTTGGGCCGTTACAATTGTACAGTTTCCTGCCGCATCCGTTGCCTTATATATGACGGTATATTCTCCTGCCGCCGAAATGTCCACACCGTCGGCATCAATTTCCAACTGAGGATCCGGGTCAATATCATCTGTTACTACAATATCCTTCTTATACGAAACTGTATCACCTATATCCACTGTCAGATACTTAACCC
>R11__coassemble_636_pt1 | contig 21911 bp, 16 predicted proteins | sample R11__metabat2_high_PE_009 | metagenome-assembled genome bin R11
CCTTCAGAAACACATTGTTTACCGGTGTTGCAATTCCATGTTTCCGCCCCAGTTCACACACCGTCCCTGCAAACAGTTCCACTTCAGTCTTCCGCCGTTGTTACGTTACTCATCGTATTTTTTTGTCTCCCTTATCTCTATCAGGTTGCCTGATGGATCGTAAATACGCATCACGCGGCTCCCATCCGGCTGTTTTGTAAGCTCCGTGACTACTTTTATGTCTCCGTATCTTTCAGTCATTTTTGCGGCAAATCCATCAATATCTGATGTCTCAAAATACAGTTCAGCCATGTTGTTTTCCGGGCTGCACTTCTTTCCAAGCGCCTTCTCCCACACCTTACGGTCCTGGATCACAAGGCCTTCCGTCATCATCACGTTTCCATCCCGGTCAAGCATCACCTGAAGCCCGAACATGTCATGGTAAAACCTTACTGCCAGGTCCACATCATCTGCAGTTATAAGTACATTCCTTAGTTTCATTGCTTATTATAGTTCCCCAAGGCCCCGTTCACTTTCAGGCATCAGGCTCCCACCGGTTGCCCATATTATATGGGTTGCATCAGGCATTTTGTCATCCAGTCCATTATCATTTATGTACTTTCGGCCATCTTCTGTTGCATGCAGTCCTATCAGGGCATGGAATGCTGCGCAGGAACTTGGCTCAATAAAAATGTGTTCACTATCCCATAACTGTCTCATGTACACTGCCAGTTTCTCATCGCTTACTGTCGCCTCACCACTGAGGAGCGGCTCAATGATCCGGCTCACAAGCCCACTGCATCTGCCCACAGCAAGACCATCTGCCGCAGTAATTCCGGTCAGGCCTGCGTCCCGGACACATATGCCATCGTGCATGCCGCTTGCAAGCCCGAGCAACATGCATGGTGCCTGTACCGGTTCAGCGAAAAAGCAGTGCACAGCATCGCCGTATAAGAGCTTAAGTCCATACGTTATGCCTCCTGGTGCACCGCCTACACCACATGGGATGTATACAAAGAGTGGATTTCTGCTGTTGACTGATATGCCCTTTTCGTCAAGCTGTTTTTTTAGGCGTTCAGCAGCAACAGCATATCCCAGAAAAAGATCAACCGAATGCTCATCGTCCACAAAATAGCTTGATGGATCTTCGTCGGACTTTTCCCGGCCATTGGCTACTGCCATGCTGTAATCACCTTCATATTCGCAGACAGTGACGCCCCTGCTCCGCAGGAGGTCTTTTTTCCACTGTCTGGCGTCAGCAGACATATGGGCTATGGTCTCAAATCCCATTGCAGAGCCCATGATCCCAATACTCAGCCCCAGGTTCCCGGTAGATCCCACCTGTATCTTATGCCTTTTAAAAAAAGCTCTGGCTTCCTCAGATGTCAGTTTAAGATAGTCATCATCCGGACCGTTGATCAGCCCTTCTTTGATTGCAAGTTCTTCAGCATGTCTGAGGACCTCATGTATCCCCCCACGTGCCTTTACCGAGCCCGCAACTGCCAGATCACTGTCTCTTTTGAGCATCAGACGGCCTTTGACTTCCAGCTGTTTCTGCATTTCCGGTATGTCACAGAGCTCTGACTCTATTATCCCGCCGGCATCTTTAGTTTCCGGAAAATAATGCATTATCACCGGGGCAAAACGTTTAAGACGATTGGACGCTTCTTTTACATCATCCGGTCTTACATTTATTGTATCCTTGGCAGTCCAGTGTTTATCCTGGCCAGGATTAAGCCAGAATATCTCTTTTCCTGCCTTTAAGTCTTCGTATTTATATATCAGTTCCGCAATTTTTTGTTCTTTTTCCATCATGGTTGCCTCAACGGCCATCTTAATTCTGCTAATCTTCACTTTTTCACTCCAGCCTGAAGCTCAGCTGTTCATATTCACTGTGTACGTGCACAGGCTCCGGCTGATACTTAAGGAAGTCCGCCACTGCCCTGTCATCTGAAAGCCAGCTGGCTATCTGGTCTTCTTCCAGTATCAGCGGCATGCCCCATTTCATGACTTCCGCCTTTATGCTGTCCTTACCGGTCAGCACCGCTGCATCCATTGACGGACGGATGTCACCGGAAAAGCCTGCAAGGTCAATGTCCGTGCCGGTGATGCGCCTTATCGTATCTTCAGTTTCAGAGTCAAAGTAGTATCTGCTGCACATATGTCTAAAATTTTTATTATATTATATATTTATATTATATACCACGGATAGCATCCCTGTCCTGTGTTTTTGCCATGCTTTGCCACAAAAACAAAAGACCACGGTTTCCCGTGGCCCCTACGTTAAAAATTATATATTGTTATGAAAGGGAATCGGTGCCCTACTGGAGATAAACAATGTCTGCGTCTCATGCCGCGCTTTCTTTTACCCAGGTTTCTGTGGTAACATCCTTGGTAACTTCAACCCATTCCTCCCAAGTTTGGTCACTTTCTCCTGCAAGGGCATGGGCTTCTGAATGAGCCAATAATTCAGCATTCGAATATCCAGCCGCATCAAAATCTAAACCGCAATTACATATTTCATGTGGTTCATATGTTGTCTCTGTTGTAGTCTGAGTCACGTAATGCCCCGTGACCTTTCCTTTGGACAAGGTGTACTTCACATTATCGACTGTAACGGTGCCGGTGTAACTTTTGAAGGTACCGCTCACAACATAGTACTTTGTTGACGAACTGCCATCAGCCTTTTTGGCAAGTCCTGTGGACTTGGTATAAACGCCATTCTTTACAAAGTACCACTTGGATGAGCTGCCGTCAGCCTTCTTAGCGATGCCGGTGTTCTTTGTGTACTTTCCTTTGAGTACGTAGTACCAGGTTTTGCTTGAGCCGTCTGCTTTCTGGGAAAGACCGGATGCCGCGCTGTCATATTTGCCACCGCATACGTAATACCATGTTGAACTTGAACCGTCTGCCTTCTTGGCCAGACCCGTAGACTTGGTGTATACACCTTTCTTTACAAAGTACCACTTTGACGAGCTGCCATCGGCCTTCTTGGCAATTCCCGTTGCCTTTGTATATACACCCTTCTTTACGTAATACCATTTGGCATCTGTTCCTGTGGCCTTTTTGGTGATACCTGAAGTCTTTGTAAACACGCCATTCTTTACATAGTACCAGTTGGTTGATGAAGAGATGTCTGAAATGGTTCCCCTGATAAGTCCTGTGTACGAAGATTTGGAACCATTTTTATAGTAGACCCATTTAGAGCCGGACTTTCCAAAGCCGGTAAAGCCTTTAAATGTAATACTATTTTCATTTGCATATGTTTCTGCTGCAGAACCTCTCACGCCGTAAATGACAAATCCCGACATTGGTGTTAGGTTGTATCCTCCGACAAAATACATTCCAACAGCATATTTTCCTATTAATGCAACGCTTGCCGGGATATAAATGCTCTTCAGGCTGGTACAGCCGCTAAATGCGCCAATACCTATGCTTGCTACGCTGTCTGGTATATTGACGCTTGTTAGACTGCTGCAGCGTTCAAATGCACTTGACCCAATGCTCGTTACTCCATCCGGAATATCAATACTTGTAAGACTACTGCAGTAACAAAACGCATCATCACCGATGCTTGTCACACTGTCCGGAAGATCGATGTTTGTCAGGCTGCTGCAGCCATAAAATGCACTATCTCCGATGCTTGTTACGCTGTCTGATATCTTGATTTTAGTCACGCTGCTGCAATTACAAAAGGCATAATCACCGATACCCGTCACTCCGGACGGAATATTAACGCTTATCAGGCTGCTACAATTACAAAATGCACGTTCACCAATGCTTGTTATTCCGTCTTCAATTACGACATTTTTTATAGACGTTGCGTAGCTGTACCACGGAACACTCGGAAATGAAGCGTACTCTGTCATCGCCCCACTACCGCTGATGGTCAGCACTCCGTCACTATCCAGCGACCACTTAACATTTGTGCCGCATGTGCCGCTGGCGACCTTAGATGCACCGGCAGCAAACGTAACGGTCGTCACTAGCAGGCACGACATCAATGCAGCTGCGCCAAATATGCCAAATATCTTCATCAATTTTTTCATGGATTCTTCACCCTCATTCCGGAAATTGTATCCAAACGTATTATATAGATTTGAGCCTTATTGTTTCATTTATATTTACCATAATTATATATTCGGTAAAGTTAAACTTCAAATACATGATTCAACCTATTATGCGTTAAATTCTACAACGTACCTGGAACCCTCATAGTCAGTTATCTTGAAGGTCTCAGAAAAAGCAGGGAGGTCCGCCAATCGGACCTCCCACCTAATCAATCATCTGATCATTTATATGCTTTTCAGGCCTTTACTGCCACACCATTTGTTACTTTATATGTAACGCCGTTGATTTTTACCGTGCCTGTGGCCTTGGTGTACTTGCTGTTCTTTACATAATAAAGTGTGCTCGAACTTCCATCCGCCTTCTTACATACAGTCTTTACACCAGTAACATACTTTCCGGCACTGACATAGAACCATGTACTTGAGCTGCCATCAGCCTTCTTGGCGATTCCGGTATTCTTTGTGTACTTTCCGCCAAGCACGTAGTACCAGGTTGTGTTGCTTCCATCGGCCTTCTGTGCGAGACCTGCTGCTGTGCTGACGTACTTACCGTCCGCTACATAGTACCATGTTGTGGTACTACCGTCTGCCTTCTGGGCTATACCGGTTGCCTTTTTGTATGTGCCATCGCTTACGTAATACCATTTCTTGTCAGTACTGTTTATCTTCTGGGCGATTCCGCTGGCTTTGTTGTATGCTCCGTTTTTAACAAAATACCACTTGGTATCTGAACCGTATGCCTTCTTGGCAAGTCCTGTTGCCTTGGTGTAAACACCGTTCTTTACGTAGTACCACTTATCTGAAGAAGACACGTCTGAAATGGTTCCCTTGATCAGGCCGGTGTATGTTGACTGCTTTCCGTCAACGTAATATATCCACTTGCTGCCGCTCTTGGCGAAACCTGTTGACACAAATGTTATGCCGTTATCGCTTGCATATGTTTCCGCTGCAGAACCCTTCACACCGTAAATAACATAGTCCTCTATTATATGATGTTTATAAATAGTAGTAGTAACTTCGACAGAATATCCTACTGCATATGCCCCAATCGATGTGACACTGGATGGAATAGTGATTTCCTTAAAACCTGTGCCCTCAAATGCACAAGCTTCAATGCTAGTTACACTGTCCGGTATCTCGATGCCAGTTAAACTGCTGCATCCACAAAATGCATAAGACTCAATGCACTCCACACTATCCGGTATTTCGATGTTTGTCAGGCTGCTGCAAAAATAAAATGCTCCATTGGCAATGCTGGACAGACTGTCTGGCAGCTTTGCGCTTGTCAAGCTGCTGCACTCAGCAAAAGCATAGAATTCGATGTCTGTTACGCTATCCGGTATTTCAACGCTTGTCATGCTGCTGCACTGACGAAATGCATCGTCTCCGATGCTCGTTACGCTATCTGGGATGTTGATGCTTATCAGGTTGTAACATCGAGAAAATGCAAAAATTCCGATGTCTGTTACACCGTCCTCAATGACAATATTTTTAATTTCTGTTTTTTCGTTGTACCATGGAGATAGCGAGTCATAACTATTGTAATCATCCATCTCCCCACTGCCGCTGATAGTTAATGTCCCTTCGCTGTCCAGCGACCATGTCACATCGTCACCACAGGTTCCGCTGTCAACCACAGTTGTGCTGTCTGCCAATGCTGTCACTGCAAACAACAGGCACGATGCCAATATAGCTGCGCCGAGCACGCCAAATAATTTTAGTAATCTCTTCATAAAACTTTCCTCCTGATTTTTGTAGGTTAACACATGAGTACATACACAAAAACCACCTCTGGCGCGTGTGCGCCAGAAGGTGGTCCTATTGTTCACATAATTAAATTAAGGCTGTAAGAGATTACAAGCCTGCTATGTATGTATGTATGTATGTATGTAGAGCAAGTCTAATACCTTCATCACGGATGTCAACCTCAATAATTTATTTACTACAGCTATTAAATTATCACCAAAAACCAGTTTTGTAAACACGGGATTTTAAGTGATGGGTTCCGTGAAGCGAGCGGGACAGTCCCGGCGGTAATATCACAGAACCTTGGTGGTCCACTGGCTGCAGTCCCAGATGTCTGTGGCCAGCCCGGAGTAAAATTCCGGCTCATGGCACACCATGAGAATGCTTCCGCTGTAGGCCTGAAGGGCCCGCTTCAATTCGTCCTTGGCGTCCACATCCAGATGGTTGGTTGGCTCGTCCAGCACCAGTATGTTGCTTTCCCGGTTTATCAGCTTGCAAAGGCGCACCTTGGCCTGCTCGCCTCCGGAAAGGACCCTCACCAGGCTTTCAATATGCTTGGTGGTAAGGCCGCATTTGGCCAAGGCCCCTCTTACCTCGGCCTGGTTCAGGGTTGGAAATTCATTCCAGATTTCCTCAATGCAGGTGGTGGATATGTTCTGGTCCATTTCCTGCTCAAAATAGCCGATTTCCAGGTAGTTTCCCCGCTCAACGCTGCCGCTAAGGGAAGGGATCAGCCCCAGAAGGCTTTTAAGGAGAGTGGTCTTTCCGATACCGTTGGCGCCGGTAAGAACTATCTTCTGTTTCCATTCAAGCTTCAGGTTCAAAGGCTTCGAAAGAGGCTCATCGTATCCGATCACCAGATCTTTAGTCACAAAGATCTCGCGGCTCGGAGTACGGGCCACCTTGAAATTAAATTCAGGCTTTGGCTTTTCAGCTGCCAGTTCGATTCTTTCCATTTTATCCAGCTTTTTCTGGCGGGACATGGCCATGTTTCTGGTGGCCACGTTGGCCTTGTTTCTGGCAACAAAATCCTTCAGGGCAGCAATTTCCTGCTGCTGTTTGTTGTAGGCTGCCTCCAGCTGGGACTTTTTCATTTCATAAACTTCCAGGAATTTGTCGTAGTCTCCTACGTACCTGTTCAGCTGGCGGTTATCCATATGGTATATCAGGTTGACCACGCTGTTAAGAAACGGCACATCATGGGAAATCAGAACGAAGGCGTTCTCGTATTCATTAAGGTAGCGGACAAGCCATGCAATGTGCTCCTTATCCAGATAGTTCGTTGGCTCATCAAGAAGGAGGATATCCGGCTTTTCAAGAAGCAGCTTTGCCATCAAAACCTTTGTTCTCTGGCCGCCGCTGAGCTCAGTTACGTCCCGTTCAAGACCGATGTCGGTAAGACCCAAGGCAGCTGCAACCTCCTCTACCTTGGCATCTATCATGTAAAAGTCGTGGGCGTCCAGAAGGTCCTGCAAAGTTCCGGCTTCATCAAGGAGCTTTGTCATCTCCTCTTCATCCACATCTCCAAGGCTGGCATAAATCTCATTCATTCTGGCTTCCATGTCATAAAGGAAATCAAACGCAGATGCCAGCACCTGGCGGATTGTCATCCCCTTTTCAAGTACGGTGTGCTGGTCCAGATAGCCTGCCCGGACATTTTTTGCCCATTCAATCTTGCCCTCATCCGGCATCAGCTTGCCGGTGATGATATTCATAAAAGTGGACTTGCCTTCGCCATTGGCGCCCACAAGTCCGATATGCTCGCCCTTCAGCAGCCTGAAGGACACATCTTCAAATATTGCCCTGTCACCAAATCCGTGTGTCAGGTGCTCAACGTTTAATATGCTCATATTTCAAAAAACTCTCTTATCTGCCGGTCCATGCACTCTGGTATGTCTTTTCCTTCCATGTATGCCTTTGACCACTCTACAGTCTTCTCTATTGCCTGGTCCACATGCCACCTTGGCATCCACCCGAAAGCATTTTTTATCTTTGTGCAGTCAAGCTTCAGAAAATTGGCCTCATGTGGTGCATTTGCCTCCGAAACATTTATCCATTTGATCTTCTTGTCTGTATCCCTGTTCCACTTTTCCACGAAAAGATCGGCCAGCTCACCAGTGGTAATGCAGTCCATCTCATCCGGACCCACGTTAAAAAATCCGGCCGCATTCTTATCCTCGTACTGGGCTTTGGCTATCATCAGATAAATCTTAAGGGGCTCTAAGACATGTTGGTATGGCCTGGTAGAATATGGGTTTCTGACGATTATGTCTCTGCCCGCAAGAGCAGCCCTTACGCAGTCAGGGATTATCCTGTCAGGGGCAAAATCACCGCCTCCTATGACATTTCCCGCCCTGGCAGTGGATACTGCCACGTCCATGCCGCGGTAAAAGGAATTAATGTAGCTGTGGGTCACCAGCTCCGAACAGGACTTGCTGTTGGAGTATGGGTCATACCCATCCAGAGGCTCGTCCTCGCTGTAGCCATGGTCTTTTTGCTCCAGGTTTTTGTAGACCTTATCTGTAGTTACATTAAGAAAAGATTTAACACAGCTGTTCTGTCTGACGCACTCACAGATATTTACTGTACCCATAACATTTGTCTCGTAAGTATATACAGGGTCTTTGTAAGAGTCCCTGACGATTGGCTGGGCAGCCAGGTGGAACACAATCTCCGGCTGAGCCTTTTCAAACACCTGCATCAGATGCTCTCTGTCCCTTATGTCGCCAGTTACGTGTTCAATTGCCTTTTCCACATCTACCAGCTCAAAAAGAGACGGCTCGGTAGGCGCCTCCAGGGAATACCCCGTAACCTGGGCTCCTGCCATGGTTAGTATCCTGCAAAGCCAGCTTCCTTTGAAGCCTGTATGCCCTGTGACCAATATTTTTTTGCCTTTATAAAATTCCAGCAGTTCCATGTTCAGTCCATCTTCCGTTCTTCTTCAACCACCACCGGCCGGTGCATGGTCCTGATGCTGATATTCGAAATATATTCACCCAGTATTCCTAAAAATACCAGCTGCACTCCTCCAAGGAAAAATACGCCACATAATATGGCCGCGGTTCCGGTTGGATATGTATTCGCACCGGTAACTTTACAGATAAATGTGACAATTGCTATCACGTATCCGTCAATTGGAATGATCAGTCCCACAATCATGGAATTTCTCATCAATGCATTGGAGTAGGATGTCAGGCACAGCATTGCGGTATCGTAAAGCCTTGTAAAATTAAATGACGACTTTCCGTGCTCACGCCTTTTCTGTTCGTAATAAACCTTCTTGCATTCAGGGGCCAGTTCTGCCACCATGCCCCGCAGGTATGGCAGCGGATCGTCCAGCTGTGCAAAAACCTTTACAACAGAAGCATCATACAGTCCGAATCCGTCAAACTGGTCAATGTGGTCTATCTCGGTCACTTTATTTGCAAACCAGTAGTAGCACTTGCGGATAAAATACATTACAGGATTTTCCCTGCTCTTATTCTTTATCCCTGCTACAACCTTATTTCCCTTCTCCCATTCCCGGACAAATTCTACGATCATCTCAGGCGGCTCCTGAAGGTCTGCATTCATCAGCACCGAACAGTCCCCCTTTGACTGGGTCAACCCATAAAAAGTGGATTTGGAATATCCGAAATTTTTGACATAAAAGATATATTGCACATGTCTGTCTTCCCCGGCCAGTTTCCTTATCTTTGCCCTTGAGCTATCCTTAGAGCAGTTATCGACGAATAATATCCTGAAATCGTAGTCCGTCAGGGTGCCCTCGAAAACATTCTTTACACGTTCATAGACCAGAGGAATGTTTTCTTCTTCGTTATATGTTGGAATAACAACCGATACTGTTTTCATTTTTGGATCAATCTCCTTATTCCTTCATCCAGGTCAACTTCTATCTCCCAGCCAAGCGCCTTAAGAGATGCATTATCTGCCTTTGCTGTCATCAACTCACCCCTTTGCATTTCTTTTCTTCCAAAGCACAATTCGGACGAAGAGTTCATGGCATCCTTAAGTTTAATGCAGAAATCCCTAAGAGACGTAGCCACACCTGTTCCCACCTGAAATTCATTAAATGAGCCTGGCTTAAATCCGTCCATGTTTTTTAATACGGCAGAATATGCGCTTGCCGCATCGTCCACATATGTCCAGTCCCGCTGCTGTAGGCCCTCAGTCAGTTCTATCTCCGGCGTTTCTTTTGAAAGTTCATTCATCATAAACAGTACAAATTTGCCGCCGCAGTCTCCCGGACCGTAAATGTGCTGCAGCTGCATGTTAGCAAAAGCCATGTCAAGCATACTTATATTGTCTCTGGCAATCTCCCTGAACATGAATTTTGATTTATGATATGCATTCATGTGCACATCCACGCCCACCTGCAGGCAATCTCCCAGCTCGTTTACAGAAAAGCTGTCTGTATTTACGAAAAGCCGGCAGCCGTTTTCCGCAGCCATCTTCATAAGGTTCAGGGCAAATGACACATTAGTTTCGTACACGTCAAAGAACTGCTCCCTCTTCCTTCCGTAGGAGGTAGCCATGTGGACCACTGCGTCAACTTTATTTTTCACGAAAAATTCCTGCAGCTCATCAGCGCCGGCTCCAACCCATAGTACCCTTTCCCGGATATCCTGTACCCTGGAAAAGTCCGTGCTCTCCCTTGCTGTGGCAGCCACGTCAAATCCGTCATCTATTAATTTTTTCAGCACTCTGCTTCCTATAAAGCCTGTGCCTCCTGTGACCAGAACCATTTTTACTCCCACTTTTTCCAAGGTGCTTCGCCTCTGTCCCACATGGCATTCAGCATGTCCATCTCTCTCTTGGTGTCCATGCACTGCCAATAACCGTCAAAATTATATGCAGAAAGCTTTCCTTCCCTGGCCAGGGTTTCCAGAGGGGATTTTTCAAATACGGTCTCGTCCCCTTCGATATAATCAAATACCTCCGGGTCCAGCACCATGTAACCCGCATTGATCCTGGCGCTGTCATCCATGCTCTTTTCCCTGAAGGAACTGATCTTCCTGTCCGCGCCAATGTCCAGTATTCCAAATCTTTGAGGGAATGCAGCCGCCGTCAGGGTGGCATAGCTGTCATTGGATTCATGAAATTTCACCAGATCATTTATGTCTATGTCACAGACGCCGTCGCCATAGGTCATCATGAAAGTTTCATTTCCCACATATTTCTGTATCCTTTTTATACGGCCGCCAGTCATGGTATTTAATCCGGTATCCACAATTGTGACCTTCCATGGCTCCGAATAATTGGTAAGGGTCTCAATCTGACCTCCCTTTGCCAGATCGATGGTAATGTCACTGTTGTGAATGGCATAATTTGTAAACCACTCCTTTATTACATGCTGCTTGTAGCCTGCGCAGATAATGAACTCATTAAATCCGTGATATGAATATTCCTTCATTATGTGCCAGATGATGGGTTTCCCACCAATCTCCAGCATTGGCTTTGGCTTTAAATGGCTTTCTTCGCTTATCCTCGTTCCGAAACCGCCTGCCAGTATAACAACCTTCATAACAATTGCCCCCAATAAAAAAGATACAATAGCCCATGCAGCCTTAATGAAAGCATACACAGAGATATTGTATCATCTTTATCCCGGAAAATATATTAATTATTTGATCATCACTTCAGATACTTTTTAAGTCTGGCGGAAATAACCATGGCCAGCACCATTTTGGCAATATCCGGCAGGATAAACGGTATTACACACCAGCCAAGAGCCACACCCAGACCTACCGGCCCCGATCCTTTGGCGTAAGCTATCATGAACCAGGCAGTTCCAAATGCATAGCATACCGCCAGTCCCACTATCATTACCGCAGTCCTTACGGCTATGGTCTTTGCCGTAAATCTGGTGCTGCGCATGATATTTTTAAACAGTACTTCTGCCAGCCAGTATAAAAGACCCATGAATATAAAGCCTACAATATAGCCGCCCGTGGTTCCAAGGATTACTCCAAATCCACCCTGAAATCCATGAAATACAGGAACTCCTATTGCTCCCAGCAGAATAAATACGATTATGGATACGGTGCCCCTCTTTCCGCCGAGGAGTCCCAGTACGGTAAATACCGCAAACGTCTGCAGAGTAAATGGCACCGTGGTAGGAATGCTGATCCATGAGCATACCGCCAGCAGGATTGCCCCAACGGCCATGTATACCAGGTCTATTGTCTTAAATTTTGTTCTTTGAATTTCATTTTTACCATTTGTAACTGCGTCCATGATACTTTTCCTTTATTTTGTATTTTTCTGTTTTGAGAGTCCGTTAATCCACCGCTCTTACGCTGACTTCTCCGGATGACAGTGCTTCTTCAAGGCCGTCATTGTAACGCACGATCAGCCGGCATTCATCATCTACATCAATTGCCTTAGCCGGAACAGGGCCCTCCATTTTCAACACATTTATTTTCTTTCCCAGAAGGAAACATCTTTTTCTGTATTCATCTGCAAATTTTGCACCTGCCAGGTCCTGACATATATTTATAAATTCATTTCTGAAGCAGATTGCCAGACGGCATCTTAAATTTTTCTGACGTTTTTTTGTTATCGGTCCGGCTATGTCTCTGATTTCTTCAGGAAATCCCCCCTCTGGCTCATATACATTAAATCCTATTCCCATTACTGCCCAGTCAAGCAGGCCGTTTTCCATGTTGAAGGAAGCCTCAGTCAGGATTCCGCACACCTTTCTGCCATCCACAAATACGTCATTGACCCATTTTATCTCCGGCTTTGCATCTGTGCATTCCTCAATGGCCCTGCAGGTTGCCACAGCTGCTGCCGTTGTGATCCTGGTTGCCATTTCAGCCGGCACATCCGGGTGCTGCACAACGCTCATGTAAAGGCCTGAACCCGACGGTGAATAAAAGCTTCTGCCCTTTCTTCCCTTTACGGAGCTCTGCCTTCCTGCGATAATGGTATGCCACTCATTTGCACCTGCGGCTTTTCTCTTTAGTACATCATTTGTGGAACTTACCTCCGGATATACCTCTATGTTTTCGTCCTCCCCGCCCTCCAGATATTTCTTTACGGCAGGCAGGCTTACCACATCATTATCCTCCGCCAGGCGGTAGCCCCTGTTGGTAACTGCCTCAATTATGTATCCGTCTTCTTCCAGCTGATGGATGTTTTTCCAGATTCCGGCCCTGGTGATCCCCAGTTTTTCAGCTATTGCGCTGCCGGAAATATATCCTTCCCCGTTTTCTTCAAGAAGCTGTGCCAGTTTTTCTTTAGTAGTCATTTTCATTCCTTAACGCTGCATATCCGCAGATATTATTTATCCTCTATACTTTTACTACATATAAAAAGAATTGTCAACTTGTTTAAATTTCAAAAGTTGACAATTCTTTATTTTTAGTTTTCTGCAAATTTCCAGTCTCAATCAACCTTTAAAAGTCCGGCAGAGACCATGGCCGCAATCTTTGAATTTTTATATTCCTCTTCTTCAGTGACCTCTCTTATTATCTCAAACTGCGGAGGCATTTTTACCTCTTCATCTTCATACCTGAGTTCTATCTCCAGCAGTGCCCTGTCCTTCCAGAAAGGAAATACATCAAGCTCAAAATAGTGTCCCTCATATACAAAGCAATAACGGGTTTTGGAAACTTTCCTTCCTGAATTTCCTGCCCCACAGACATAATTTTTATATTCATCTTCTGTTATGTGCTCTTCAATTTCAATTCTAGTTACAGGGCTTACCTGCTTCTTTCTTGTAAGGAAATAAATATATTCTCCATCCTCTCCTCTGCGCCTTATGCGGAAATGTCCATCAGCATCTTCCAGATATACCTGTTCAATTTCCTCCCCGGCATATTTGCCCTTATCGGAAAGTTCTGCCGTGTCCGGATACTTTATCAGGAATTTTCTTTCTATCTCCAAAGGCTCAGGCTCTCCGAGCAGCTGCATGATATCCGCTGTCAATCCTTTAACCTTATCAACAAAATCCTCAGTATTTTGTATGACTCTCAGGTGCGGATGACCCAGCCAGGCAGATAACGTCCGTCCATCCAGGGCCGCTGCCTCTTCCCGGCTTTCCCTTCTGGCAGGATTATTGGAAATCGTATAATTTTTTCCATCGCCTCTTGCAGCAGAAGCCAGAAAGAATATGCCATCATATTCATCCCGCAGCTGCACTTTGCCTTTCCCAAGCGCAGCGCACAATTTTTCAAAGTCTCTCTCTTCCAGAAAAGCCTTGCAGTCCATGGTGCCTCTGTCACATACTATCAGTACTTTTTCACTTCTCAGGGCTTTTGCCTTAACACCTGCCTTTTCTTCGTTTTCAAGCTGTCTTACTGCCACCTGCTTTTCGAATTCATATATAGAGCCGCAGCTTTCAGGCGTTATGCCTTCGCCTACCAGTTCTGTTGCGCTTTCAGGGACAAGTATCACTTTGTATCCGGTTGATTCTACTGTTTTCTTAAGACCTTCAAGCGATGTGCTTTTTCCGGCACAGGGTCCTCCTGTGACCACTATTTTTTTTACATTCATTTCCATCTTCCTCAGCCCGCCGTCATCACGGCCAGATTGTGCCTTCCGCATCCATAAACTGATAGCGAAGGTTTTTCTTTCAGGAATCATTATAATTGATTTGGTCTGTATTTTGAATTAATATATTTCCATAAGAAAATCCCCGGATATTCCATATCCGGACTTTGAGGAGTTTTCATGAGAGCCGATATAGATAAGATCATTTCAGAAATGACAATAGAGGAAAAGATTTCCCTGTGCAGCGGTGCCGATTCCTGGACTACCAAATCCATGGTTAGCCATGCCATCCCTTCAATTTTGATGACTGATGGTCCTCACGGGCTCCGCAAGCAGACCAACATGTCTGACATTGCAGATATCAACTCATCCCGCCCGGCCACTTGTTTTCCGGCAGCCTGCTCCACTGCCTGCAGCTGGGATGAAAGTATCCTCTACCGCATCGGTGCGGCCATCGGTGAAGAGGCTTCCTGTGAAAACGTCTCCCTGGTTCTCGGACCCGGGCTCAACATCAAAAGAAATCCTCTTTGCGGAAGGAATTTTGAATATTTCAGTGAGGACCCAATCCTTGCCGGAAAAATGGGTGCTGCCTACGTTCAGGGCATGGAAGGAGTCGGCGTAGGTGCCTGCGTTAAGCATTTTGCATGCAACAATCAGGAACGGGCCCGCATGAGCAGCAACAGCGTTATCTCAGACAGAGCCCTACGGGAAATTTACCTTCGTCCATTTGAAATAGCCGTGACAGCCGGAAAACCTTCGGCAGTAATGTGTTCCTACAATAAGATCAACGGAGTCTATTCCAGTGATAACGAAAATCTCCTGACCGGAATCCTCAGGGATGAATGGGGATTTGGCGGCGTTGTCATTACGGACTGGGGCGCTATGTCAAACCGCATTAAAGCTTTTAAAGCCGGATGCGACCTTAACATGCCTGGCGGCAGCAATTACATGGAAAAAGCCTGCCTGCGTGCCATCCGTAAAGGAACCTTATCAGAAACAGACATAGACAGATCCGTAAAAAGAATCCTGAAGTTGGTCTTAAAGTATAACGACATTCCTGTCATGCCAGGTCCCCTTCCTGACCATAACGATTTTGCAGCCCACGCCGCCGCGGAAAGTGCAGTCCTCCTCAAAAATGAAGACTCTATCCTTCCCCTGAAAAAAGGCTGCAAAACGGTACTTATTGGTGCCATGGCAAAAAACATGCGCTATCAAGGTTCAGGCTCAAGCCATATCACGCCATCTAAGATTACCAATCCTACAGATGCCATGCCGGACCTTCCATGGGTACAGGGCTGTCTGGATAACGGTGACACCAATGAAATGTTGATAGAAGAGGCAAGGGAAGCGGCTTTAAATGCTGATGTTGCCATAGTTTTTGCAGGTCTTCCTGATGCTTACGAGTCTGAAGGCTTCGACCGCAGCAGTATGAGAATGCCTTCCGGGCATGTCCGCATGATCAGCGAGATTGCTGATGTTAATCCAAACACCGTCGTGATCTTAATGTGTGGTTCCCCTGTGGAATGTCATTTTGCAGACTCAGTAAAGGCCATTCTTTACATGGGGCTTCCAGGCCAGGCAGGCGGCGAGGCCGTCCGCAAGCTCCTTTTCGGTGATACCAATCCTTCCGGACGTTTGGCGGAAACATGGCCGATACACTACGAAGACTGTGTTTCCGCGCCTTACTATTCAAAGACCGATGACGCCCTGTATCTGGAAGATATCTATGTCGGCTACCGCTATTATGATAAAGCAGGAATTCCTGTCAGATGGCCCTTCGGATACGGCCTAAGCTATACTACATTTGAATATTCAGATCTTGTATATAAAGATCAGTCTGTTTCAGTTACAGTTACGAACACTGGAAATGACGGCGGCAGCGAAGTAGTGCAGCTCTATATCGCCCTGCCTCAGGAAGGTATACATAAACCCGTAAAGGAACTGAAATCCTTTAAAAAGGTCTACCTTGAAAAGGGTGAAAGCTGCCGCATCACATTCCCTTTAAACGCCGGAGACTTTGCCATCTGGAATAATGGCTGGCATATTCAAAGCGGCACATACCGCTTTTTGATCGGCGGTCTTTCGGAATCAGTGGATATCACATATGAGGATATTGAAACTCCGCTTTGGCAAAGCGGAAGCTGGTTTGAAAGTTTTTCCGGGGAGCCTGACCTTAAAACCCTGGAGTTTCAGACCGGCATGCTTTACAAGCCTGCCGAAGCAAAAAAAGGCTCATTTACTGTAAATAATTCCATAGCTGAAATGAAGGACAGCTCCTTCATAATGAAACAAATGTATAAGGCTGTCTCATCATACGTACTTAAACACAGCAACGGCAAGGCTGATCCTGACGACCCTGCCTACAAAATGATGCTGAACATGGCCGTTTCATCGCCGCTGCGCGCCATGCAGATCAACGCCGGTCTTAAAGACAGCCTGATCCGCGGCCTGGTCTTAATGGCCAACGGCCACTTCTTCAAGGGCCTCGCCCGCATGCTGCGCGGCTAGGTGCGGCTTATCCCCGCATTGCTGCAAGAGCAGAATGATTTCCGGATAATCCAGCTCCGGGCGCCAGGATTTCCTAAGACGGACAGGTCATCTCTTCGTGCCGGCGAGTTCGAAAAGATTTTCGAAAAAATCTTTTCTCATTTCGCCTGGGCGTTTGCACGGACTTGTGGTCCCAAACGCCCACACTTCATCGATGACCTGTCCGCCTAATGAAATCCATGGCATCCTCCGAATGGATTATCTGAAAACCCTTCTGCTGCCTGTAGCTCTGCAGGAATAAAGCCGCGCAAAAATCAGAAAGGTTTGACGAGAAAACATTTGAAGCGAGCCCTGGATTTCGTTGGCCTGCCAATCATTTGAAGGAGCGAGGGCACGGGGGACTTCAAGTCCGTGGCCATGCCCAGGAGTACTGAGAAAAGATTCCATCAGGGAATCTTTTCGAATGCTCCGACGCGATGAAAATGATTGGCAGGCTTAGGAAATCCGGGCGAGCGGAAAGTTTTCGAGGCAAAGCTTTCTGTTTAAGTGCCGGCTTTATCCCTAGCCTGCGGCAGGCGGCATAATAAAAAATCGGAGTGATATCACTCCGATTTTTCATTATGCCAGGCGCTGCCGCTGTTAATGTTTATACGCGGGCAGTCAGCTGGCCGTTTCCGTCTACATCTACTGTGATCACATCATCCGGCTGCAGATTGCCTTCCAGTATCAGCCTTGCCACAAGGGTCGTGACATTCTTCTGAAGATATCTCTTAAGCGGACGTGCTCCATATGCAGGATCGTATGCACCGTCTGCCACACTGGCCTTGGCTGCTTCCGTCAGCTGTACACTGAGTTCTTTTTCAGCCATAAGCTTGTTGATGGCAGCTATCTGAAGATCAATGATTGATGAGATATTGTCCTTGGTCAGCGGCTTGAACATGATTATTTCATCAAGTCTGTTCAGGAACTCCGGCCTGAAGCTGTTCTTCAGCTGCTCATTTACCATGGCTGCAGCATTTTCGCTGATCTCACCGTTTGCATCTATGCCGTCCAGCAGGTACTGGGATCCAATATTGGATGTCAGTATGATGATTGTATTCTTAAAGTCTACTGTACGGCCCTGAGAATCCGTAATACGTCCGTCGTCAAGTACCTGAAGCAATACATTGAATACATCTGGGTGAGCCTTTTCAACCTCATCAAAAAGTACGACTGAGTAAGGCTTCCTTCTGACGGCCTCTGTCAGCTGGCCGCCTTCGTCGTAGCCTACATATCCCGGAGGCGCTCCGATAAGACGTGATACACTGTACTTTTCCATGTACTCACTCATATCCAGTCTGACTATATTATTCTCGTCATCAAACAGGCTCTCTGCCAATGCTTTTGCAAGTTCTGTCTTTCCTACTCCTGTAGGTCCCAGGAAAATAAATGAACCTATAGGTCTGCCCGGTTCCTTGATACCGGCCTTTGACCTCCAGATTGCATCTACAACTTTTGTAACTGCCTCATCCTGGCCGATAACTCTCTTGTGAAGGATTTCCCGAAGACCTAATATCTTGCTTCGTTCCGTCTCATTAAGCTTTGCCAGAGGTATTCCTGTCCAGCGGGAGATTATCTTGCCGATTTCTTCCTCGGTAACATTTTGATGAACCAGTGACAGTTCTTTTTCATCCACTTTTGACTCTTCGTCTGCCAGTTCTTTCTGAAGCTTCGGAAGCTCGCCATATCTGATCTCGGCTACCTTTTCCAGGTCATAATTTCTCTCGGCCACCTGGATCTGGTTATTAAGCTCATCTATCTGTTCTCTCAGTTGAGTCAGCTTTCCGACTGATGCCTTCTCATTTTCCCACTGAGCGTTGCGGTTTTTCAGCTCGTCTTTCATCTCAGCCAGTTCTTTTTGGAGTTCTGCCAAACGGTCCTTGCTTAAAGAATCGGTTTCTTTCTTCAGGGCTGTCTCTTCAATTTCCAGCTGCATTACCTTACGGTTCAGTTCATCCAACTCTGCCGGCATTGAATCCAGCTCAGTCTTGATCATCGCACAGGCCTCATCCACCAGGTCAATAGCCTTATCGGGAAGGAATCTGTCACTGATGTATCTGTCTGACATCACAGCCGCGCTTACCAGGGCCGAATCTGTGATCTTAACTCCGTGGAATACTTCATATCTTTCCTTGATGCCGCGGAGGATCGAGATGGTATCTTCAACGCTTGGCTCATCAACCAGTACAGGTTGGAAACGTCTCTCAAGTGCAGGGTCCTTTTCAATATATTTTCTGTACTCATCCAGCGTTGTGGCACCTATACAATGGAGCTCGCCTCTTGCCAGCATCGGCTTCAGCATGTTGCCGGCATCCATTGAGCCCTCACCTTTTCCTGCACCTACAATTGTGTGGAGCTCGTCTATAAACAGAAGAATCCTGCCGTCGCTTTCCTTTACTTCCTGAAGAACAGCCTTCAGTCTTTCCTCAAATTCGCCTCTGTACTTAGCGCCTGCTACCAGGGACCCCATGTCCAGGCTGAATACAGTTTTATCCTTCAGTCCGTCAGGAACATCTCCCTTGACTATTCTTTGCGCCAGGCCTTCAACCACTGCGGTCTTACCGACACCGGGCTCTCCGATCAGTACCGGATTATTTTTTGTTTTCCTTGAAAGTATTCTGATAACATTTCTTATCTCCGCATCACGTCCGATGACCGGATCCAACTTCTGCTCCCTGGCCCGCTCCACCAGATCTGTACCATACTTTTCCAATGCCTCATAAGTTCCTTCAGGATTGTCTGTTGTGATCTTCTGGTTTCCTCTGACGGTAGAGAGAGCTCTCAGGAAACTTTCCCTGTTGATTCCGTAGGTTCTGAAGAGTTCCTTGATCTCTTTACTGCCCTTATTGATCATTGCAAGGAAAAGATGTTCTACAGATACGTAGTCATCGCCCATTGCCTTTGCTTCATCCTCACCTGAAAGGAGCACGTCGTTAAATGACTGGCTGACATGCTGCTGGCCGCCCTGCACCTTTGGCTTTTTCTCGATCAGCTTTACAACTGCACCCTGGAAATCCGCAGGCTCTATTCCCATCTTTTCAATCAGTTTTGCAATCAGACTGTCTTCCTGTGTAAGAAGTGCATACAGGAAATGCTCACAGTCTATGCTCTGGTTGCCATACTCGCTGGCCACCTTCTGGCAATCATTTATTGCCTCGATTGATTTTTGTGTAAATTTTTGAAAATTCATTTATATCAACTCCTTTGCGGACATGTCCGTGAATTTTGATTTTCATCAGGCACGTCCAGATTAGTGTTCAAGAAATTTCCGTTCTTGTTCTATTCGTACTATAACACCTATCTTATACAAATGCAACACTTTTTTAGCACTCTTTGTGTTTGAGTGCTAATTTTTTTATTTTATAAAAATATAACCGGCATCTCATGTTCTGGGATGCCGGCTCCGTTATTCTTCGCTTCCACTATTATCTATCTTATTTATTTCTTCCTGCTCAGCCTTTCCCAATCTGCTCTCCTGCATCTGCTTGTACAGATATTGGATTATGGCAGCCAACGGGATGGCAAAAATGATTCCCACTACGCCGAATATTCTGCCAAACACAATAATGCTCATCAATATCAGTATTGAAGAAACACCAAGTGTACCAGAGAACAATCTTGGCTTCAGCACATAACCATCCAAAGCCTGAAGTACAATCGTCGTGATAATAAAGATCAGAGCATCCATTGGATCTACCAGTATCAGTATGAATCCACCGATAACTCCACCCAGGATTGGACCGAATGTCGGCGCCAGATTAGTAACTCCGACCACCAATGATATGATTGCCACATAAGGCATTCCGAATATTGACATTACAATGGCATTGCATGCCCCGACCAAGATAGCTTCAAAAATGCTGCAGCATATGTATCTGACCAGTATCTTGTTTGTATTGCTGCAGAAAGCCGCAAAAGGCACATACCTTTTTTCCTTCAGAACAAAAAGGAAAAATCTCTTGGCGATCTTTATCAGTCTTTCCTTTGCAAAAAGGTAATATACCGAAAGAACCGCGCTCATTATGAAGCTGACAAGTCCTGAACCCAAAGACACAGAAGTGCTGATGATCGTATCGCCTGATACAAGCGGAGACAGCCATTCAACCAGTGTCCCGCTGATATTTGAGAAATTGATATCCTCCAGAGCTTCCTCGAAGAAGCCTCCGCCAATAGATTTCAGCCAGGTCTCCAGGTTGGTCATATACACGCCCAGATTATTTATCAGGGTCTGTATGCTTTCAACCAGCTGAGGTATCAGTATCCACAGAAGAGCCACCACGAATGCCACCACAAGGACAATACTTATTATTATGGATATTCTTCTTGCTGTTTTCCGGTTCTTCAGCCGTTTAAATACAGTTCGTTCAAGCAGTCTGACAAGTGGGTCGACTATGTATGCAATGATCAGTCCTACGATAAGCGGAACTATGATGTTCCATATGACTGCCACAACGTTCCAGATGGCCCTTAAATGCTGAAGCACAAAATAAAGCACGACAACTATTCCAAGTGCAACTGCCATCTGAAACCATATTTCGTTTTTAACTTTATTAAACCACTTCATTCTGCCATCCTTCTGCCTTGTGGAAAACGCTTTCCTTTAGGCTGTGGGCTATCTCATGTTATCTTACAGGCATCAGTCCTGTGCTGACAGCTTTGCGGCCTGGTCTGCCGCTATGCAGTTATCCAGTATCTCAATAATATCACCATTTAAGATTTGTTCCAACCTGTAAGATGTAAATCCTATCCTGTGATCTGTAACTCTTCCCTGTGGGAAGTTATAAGTTCTGATCTTTTCAGAACGGTCGCCGGTTCCGATCTGACTTCTTCTTTCTGCCGATTCTGCTGCCTGTTTTTTCTGCAGCTCCAGATCATACAGTCTGGCCTTCAGAACCTTCAGCGCCTTATCCTTGTTCTTCAGCTGGCTCTTTTCGTCCTGACATGAAATTACGATACCGGTTGGAATATGCGTCAGTCTGACAGCCGAATCTGTTGTATTTACGCACTGTCCGCCGTTTCCTGATGCCCTGAATACATCGAATTTACAATCGTTCATATCGATTTCAACGTCCACATCTTCAGCTTCCGGCATTA
>R11__coassemble_648_pt1 | contig 21700 bp, 20 predicted proteins | sample R11__metabat2_high_PE_009 | metagenome-assembled genome bin R11
TTGTACAGGAAGTTGTCCCTCAAAACCACTGTCCGTTTATTAGTCTAACACCAAAGCATAAATCTTTTGTCACGCGAAATTTCGGTCTCAGTATCAATCTGGAGATCTTTCCCGAGAGGGCGAAAAATCGCGGTATCAATCTGTATATCCTTTGTCACCTATTTTCGCGTGCAGTATCATTCTAAAAAATTCCTGCAGCAGGCTCAACGCCTCGGCAGAAGATCTCATATCATTTTTCTCTGATATACATAAATAAGTACTGCTGGGCGTATCCGCCCCACTTGCCGAATTTTTCCAGTGCAAAATGTTCAATTTCCTTTTTTGGCGTATCACAGCCAAAGTACATCTCCTCCATGACGCGCTTTATCCACACGTCCACAGGAAATGCGCTCCGGAACCCCAGTGAAAAAAGAAGTACACAGTTGGCTACTTTGTCGCCCACGCCTTTGATGCCTGTAAGGGCGGTCTTTGCCTCCTCGAATGACATGGCCTTCAGCTTTTCGCCTTGCAGAAGTTCCGGCTGTTCAGGCAACGTACCGCTTTCTGGCATCACTCCGACTTCCGGCAGCTCTCCGGCTTTTGGCACCGCACTGCCTTCTGGCATCGCACCGCCCGACTCACCGTACATTGCCCGGATGGCATTTATCAGATACGGCGCCCTAAAGCCGGTTTTCAGAGTTCTAAAATCATCCTCCGTCATATTTTTTAATGTATCAACATCCGGAAACGGATGATACAGTCGGTCTTCATATCCGCTTTCTGTTTTGATACGGACAGTCTCCTGAGATTTTGAAAACCCGTCACAGATGCTTCGGACTATTTTCTTTATCTGAGGGATATTTTTATTCTGTGAGATTATGAATGATAGCAGCGTCTCAGGGAATTCCTGGTTAAGTATCCTGATGCCGCCGTACTTTTTTATTACAGACTCAAGCCTCGGCTCTGCTGCTATAACAGCGGCCTTTATCTCATCATAGTCTCTGTCCAGGTCGAAATAAGGAACCCATATGTTTTGGATATCTTCCGGAGCGGCATTTACAAATTCCAGTTCGCTTTCTGTATTTGCAAACACTTCTCCCGAACCCGCCTTTGGATTCCCCGCTTCCGAAGCTCCATGCTGAATAACATGAAGCACGCGGCCATATGCCATAACCACGTACTCATTCTCATCAATCTTTTCAAAATTAAAACACTGCCCGCACTCAAGAGTCTGCTGCAGGCTGAAATTCTTTACTCTCATAACTCTGTCCATATAGTTGGTCCCTGCAGTTTGATCCTTGCAGTTCGGTCCATAGTAACTCGTTCCCTGCAGTTCGGTCCCTGCAGTTCGGTCCATAAACTTTGTCTCCGTAATCCGACACCGCAACTCAGACACTAGGATCACTGATTAAGCGATTTCAGATAGTCCATGGTCTTTTTCAGCATCAGCGTGTAGCTGACCTGATTGGCAGGCATCACCTGCTTCAGTTCCTGAATCTCCATGTTGTATCTCAGCGCCATGGCTTTATATTCACCCTCCACTTCGCTATTGGAAGGATAAAGATTTTCAGCCTTTGCCACGGCCTCCAGTGCGAGGCTGGTCCTGACTTTCTTTTCAGCATCCGGCCAAAGCTCTTTGACCAGTTCTTCTTCGCTTTCGCCGTTTTGCTCCAGGTAGTCCTTAAGAGTGATGTTCTGCTGTGCCAGAGAGCTGGCCAGTGTCTGAAGCATGGTGCTGATCTCGCTGAGGACCATACGGTTCGGGATTTCCACCTGCGTTACCGCCAGCAGATCAGCCATCAGTTTTTCCTCTGCAGCCTGCTCATTAAACAGCTTCTTGGATTTCGACAGGAAGTTCTTTATGTAAGTCCTGAAGGCATCAACAGTAGTTACTCCCTGGATTTTCAGGCTTTTTACGTAATCATCAGTCAGGGCAGGAACTTTGACAGTTGTTTTAACATCTGTTTTTTCGTCCTGCATCCCACTATCAGCAGGTGCACTTTCCCAGGCAGCATTGTTTCCGGATGCCCCGGCCTTTCCGGCTGCAGGCTTTCTTGTGTCACCCGTCAGCACAATGCCGCTGCCTGCCGGACTTTCTTCTTTTCCTCCCAGAATAATTCCGCTATTTGAAGTCTTAGTCCTTCCGGCAGCCTTCTGTTCTTTGGCGGCCTGCTCTCTGGCCTTTGTTTCGGCTTCTTCCTCGGCGCGGCGCTGCATAAATACAGAGATGCCCTCTTCAGTTTCTTCGTCAGAGACAGTGTAATCTTCCACGATGTATTTAAGTTTTGAGTAATCCCCCATGGTTACCTCCGGCGAAAGAGCAAAGGTGAAACATACGGTTACGCTGTCGGCAGTCACTGCTCTTATGTCTATCTCCGGAAGTGTGGCAGGTGTCAGGTTCAGTTCTTTAAGGCTGTCTGCAAATATATCGTCCAGGTTGGCGTTTAAAGCCGCCTCTGTGATATTGTCATCGCTCAGCTCCTTGCCTGCTCTTTTCAGGACATTCATTGCTGCCACCTTGGCGTTGGCCCACTTTGAACCGCCGAATGTCACTATCATCTCGCCTTCGTTCTTTTCTTTTTCAATCCATTTTGCCATTGATTTAACTCTCTATATTTTCTTATTTATTTTCCGCTGGCTGCTTTACACAAAAATCCTATAATTAAGCCATTTATGCAATCGTTTATATGGCTGTTCTTAAATTTAATGTGAGCCATGTTCAATGCTTTTATATGACTGAAATCTCGATGTTTTTACGTTCTTTCTCTAACTTTTGATAAGATTTCAGTCACCTTCGCACATATGCCGGTTCTTTAATTCTGCATCTGATGCAGATAGCACCTCCCGTGACTGAAATCCCGACATTTTTCTCACGTTTCCACCAGATTTTATTAAGATTTCAGTCACTAATTTCACTTCTGCTGATCCATTGATTATCAGCATTGCCTTAAGGCGTCATTTTCGTTAAGAATAACCCCAAATAGCCTTATCCAAAAATCTTCTCAACCAGACCGGCAAATTCCCTATACGCCTCTGTGTCAGAAAGCTGTGAAAGCGAGTCCCTGAGACCCCTGTAGTGCCAGGCATGTTCTGCCTTGTCTGTCACATGGAATTTGTTCCACAGTTCGTCACCAATCTGGTCATAATCCCTGGCGATGGCACGCATGTTGGAAAGCTTGTCTCCCATTGCCACAATCTTCGCATCGCGGGAAGATGCTGCGATACGGTCGATGGCGGCCTGCTTTCTGGCATGCCATGAATCCTCTTCTGATGCACCTTCGATGACAATGTCACTCTCACTGGCCACCAGATCAGCAACCCTCTTGCCAAACTCAGCCTCTATTGACTCTCTCGTATAATCGGTATCTTCGATAACGTCATGCAGCAGGGCCGCTGCCAGCAGTTCCTGGTCCGTGGTAATGGTAGCAACTATCTCGGCTGCCTCGAAAACATGTATAACGTATGGCAGGTTCTTTCCCCGTCTTTCCGTATTTCCATGAGCTTTAACTGCGAAAACCGCTGCTTTATCAAAAATTTCTGTATTCATGTATTTATTTGCCATTTTATTCACCCCTTATTAAAATAAGCAGAACATGATAGTAACTACGAAAAGAAATAGATATTCTGCTTGGTTTCAGATAAACATAACCATGTAGTGCGGTATAGTTTCTTTTACATCAACTATACCATTTCTTCCACTGATCAGCTTATATGCCTTATCTGGGTTATACTCCTTAATAAAATTATTCAGCGAAACCGAAGCTGTATTACCTGCTTTTACCTCAATTGGAACCACTTCACCATCTTTTTCAATTAAAAATTCCAGTTCATGATTGTCATCCGGCTTATAGTAATAAAGCTTGTATCCGTTTTTAACCAAACTCTCAGCGATAATATTCTCATACAGCCCACCTTTTGCATTCCCTCGCAGTGTGCCATTCAGCAAAGCCTTTTTAGTATCAAATCCATACATACATGTTAACAGTCCGGTATCATTTACATATAATTTGAACTGTTCATCCTTTGTATTCGCCATAAGCGGCAGATACGGTTGTGCGATATTGTAGCAAGGATTAACCATACCCGAATCAACAAGCCATTGTACGCTTCCACCATACTTTCGCCTTGTTTGGCCCTTTTCAACAGTTGAATATTGAAACTTCTTCAATTCTTTTGCAAGTTGCTTCGGAACTGCATCATAACACATACGTACAAACTGTTTTTCTTTTCCTTTCGCATGTTTCGAGATATCGTCCTTATATTCGTTTAAAATATTTGTCTGTATCTCAATAACTCGCCCAAAGTCTTTGTTTTCTGCAAAATCATTTACAGCTTCAGGCATTCCACCTACAACCATATATTCCCGAAAAAGTTCCTCATATTTATAGTGAGTCACCTCAGGGATTTGCTCAGCAGATCCCAAATATGATTTCAGATTGAGAATTGCTTCTTTCGAATATCCACAAGCCCATAAAAATTCCTCAAAATCAAGAGAATACATTGTCAGCTGATTTTCATATCCGACAGGAATAGATGGAATTTCATCTACTTCACTGTCATCATCCATGCCATAAGAAAGCCCAAGCAATGATCCGGAAGTAATAACATCAAATCTAAAATCTTCAGCCAAAAACTTGATTGCAGTTCTTGCATTTCCGCATCGTTGTATTTCATCAAGAAAAATAAGCGTATTTCCTGGAACAAGTTTTATACCGGGAATATTAGAACTAATTCTTTTATAAATTGACTCAGCACTCAGATCTCCACTAAAAATCGCTTTGTATTCAGGATGTTTATAAAAGTCAATATTAATAAACGAAGCATATTCCGTTTGTCCAAATTGACTTATAATATAGGATTTTCCAACTTGTCTTGCACCCTTTACTATCAAGCACTTTTTAATCTTCTCGTTTTTTCTTCTGTTTTTCCATTCCAGCAACTGGGAATATATTTTACGTTCAAGCATCGCAAACATCTCCTGCATAAAATCGCAAGGTAAAACTACCATAAAATGCATAAAATCGCAATCTTGCTAACCAAAAAAATGCATAAAATCGTAAAATCAACTCAGTTCCAAACTTTCCAGGTCGTCCGGAACTTCCACGCGCCCGCCGAAGTTGCGCTCTGCCTCCAGTGTGTAGAGATCCTTCCTATAGCCGTATGTTATCTGCTCTTCCGTGTGATAAAGGATCAGATTTTTGACGCCAAGATCATGGGCAGTTTCTGCCACGTCCTTTACAGTGGAGTGTCCCTTTTCGTATGGCTTCAGCTCATCCTTGTCTGAGTAAAGACAGAAAACCTCGTGCATCAGCCATTCGCTGCCCTCAACGTATTTGCGGTTTACCTCATGGTAGTTTTCATCTCCCAGGCATGTAAGCCGTTTACCCGGCGCGTATTCTACTGTAAAGCCATACTGGTCAGCCTTTTTTGATTGAATGTCAAAGAATGTAAAGGTGTGTCCCAGAAGAGGAATCTGCTCACCGTCCGAAAGTGTATGAAGCACAACCTTGCCGTCATCAAAAAAATTTTGGAAAGAAGCATCAAACATTTTAACGCTGAAATCTGCCAACAGGTCTATGACTTCCCTATGTGAATAAATGTGGAGCTCACCGTCATAGCGACCGCTGCGCATCATTGTGCTGACGTTTCTCAAAATCCAAAAAGCTCCCAGAAAATGATCCACATGCTTATGCGTAATGAAAAGATGGTGGATATCTCCGAGTTTATATCCTGCCGAATCGATACGTGAGAGGATCTGGTTTCCACCGCCGGTATCCACCAGCAAAAGCTGCCCATTCTCATCCAGAATAAAACATGTATTATAATATTTAACTACTCCGGCATTTCCGGTTCCCAGCATGGTAAGTTTCATGTATATCCCCGTTTCCTACAGTTCATCGATGATCCTGTTAATAACAGGACCGAAAATCTCCAGTGACTTAGGAGCCACCTTGGCGAAATGCAAAAGACGCGGTACAGCAAAAATTTCTATGCTCTTCGTGTATGCATCAATTTCCTCTTCGGTTTCGCAGCCGGCATAATATCTGACAAATGCCCTCCAGACCTTAAGCAGGGTCTTGCTGTCACAGTGGAAGTCATCAGCGGATTCGGTATCCAGCACCATCATGGTATACATGACGCCGATATCATATAAAGGATTGCCCCAGGCCCAGTCAGCCAGGTCTATCCATACACGCTTTCCGTCGGCGATCAGCAAATTTCCGATATGAAGATCTCCCTGAATGCAGGTGCCGGTTTCAGGAACCTGTGCGAAAAATTCCAGCATCTTTTTCTTCTGTTCAGGAGTAATGGCAGCGGACTCTTCCACCAGTGCCTTTACCAGCTGCGCCTTTGAAGGAAAAATTTCCCTGTCACATGGACGTGCATGCAGAAGTTTTGTTTCTTCCGCTAAGATTCGGATATATTCATCCAGGTTTTCAGTATCATCAGCCACCAGGCGTGAAATTGACTTTTTATTCTGAAGTCTTTCAAATGTTACACCAAGCCTGCCATCGTCTGCGATGACCACATCCCTGACAGGTGTAGTGACAACGCCGCATTTCAATACTGCATCTGCACACTCCTTCTCCCAGTAGATCACTTCCTTTGGAATGAACGGAGCGTAAAGCTTCATCATTATGCTTTTGTCTTCCTTATGGTAAAAACTTTCGGCCGTGTGGCCGCCGCCGAACATTTCCCAGTCGTCTAAGTTAATTTTTTTTGGTTCGTAAAAATCCATTCTTCGTACCCCAATTCTATTTCTTTGGCTTTTGCCTTCAAACTGAAAGGGCCAGTCCTATCGGACTGACCCCTTAAAATCTTCTGTTCTAAAAATTATTTTCTCTTCAGGAAATCAGGGATCGTGATATCTCTGCCCTTTGGAGCAGCCTTTGTCTCTCTTTGAGGAGCTGTGAAGCTGAGCTGAGGCTTTTCTTCCTTGATTGGAATGTCCAGCTCAGGAACCTCTTCCTCTTCTTCAACTGCAGGTGCAGCCGGTGTAGATGTGAACATAGGCTTGATTTCTTCTACCTTTGGCTCAGCAGGAGCGATAGGCTCGATAGGCTTTGGAGCGAATGAGCTGGCAGTAGTCTTGGCGATATTTGATGAATATGCCTTCTCCTGTGCCTTTGGTGTAGAAAGCTTTGTTGTAGTAGTGCCATCTGAAATACCTGTTGCGATAACAGTGATAGTACATGTATCAGCAGGCTCCTTCTCGTAGCGGGCACCGAAGATGATATTTGCACTGTCGCCGGCAAGCTCCTGAACATATGTAGCAGCCTCGTTAGCCTCAATCAGGGAGATATCACCGGTGATGTTGATGATAACATGAGATGCACCCTTAATGGTCGTCTCAAGAAGCGGAGATGTAACAGCTGCCTGTACAGCCTCCTCGGCCTTGTTGTCACCTGTTGCAGAAGCAATACCGATGTGAGCAATGCCTTTATCATGCATAACTGTGCGTACATCTGCAAAGTCCAGATTGATAAGGGATGGGATGTTGATCAGGTCTGTGATTCCGCTGACACTCTGCTCAAGAACCTCATCAGCCTTGCTGAATGCTTCCTCAATAGTAGTACGTCTGTCAACAATCTCAAGAAGCTTGTCGTTAGGAATAACGATAAGTGTATCAACAACTTCCTTCAGTTTCTCAATACCCATCAGGGCATTGTTCATACGTGTTTTATTTTCAAAACGGAAAGGTTTGGTAACAACAGCAACGGTCAGAATGCCCATATCCTTGGCAACCTTTGCGATAACAGGTGCAGCACCTGTACCTGTTCCGCCGCCCATACCGCATGTGATGAAGAGCATGTCACAGCCGGCGATAGCCTTCTCGATAACCTCAAGACTTTCTTCAGCTGCCTTTTCACCTACCTCAGGCTGTGCACCTGCACCAAGACCCTTGGTAAGTTTCTCTCCTATCTGTATAACAACAGGAGCCTTGCTTGAAGCCAGGGCCTGTCTGTCTGTATTTACACCAACAAATTCAACGAGCTCAACGCCTGTGGCGATCATACGGTTAACTGCATTGTTTCCTGCACCGCCGACACCTACTACGACAATTCTTGCTCCTTTTTCATATTCATAATCTAATTCAGCCATTTCCGTCTCCTTTGTATCCAATTAGGTATTATTATCATATATTCAAACTGTTGAAAATTCAACTGTTTTATACAATATTTAGTATTTTTCTGAAAAAAAATTACAATCTGTGGCTAATTGATGATACCACACTCCATGTTTTCATCCATATTAATTCTTATTTAATAGTCCTCGGAATAACCCCGGTCATCATCTTCATAATAATCATCTGCGTAACCGTCTTCTTCATATCCGGAATAATCATCCGTGTAGCCGCCTTCTTCATAGTCAGAGTATTCATCATAATATTCATCCGCGTAACCATCTTCTGCATAATCGGAATAATCATCGTTATAATCGTCAGAATATTCATCCTCTGAATACTCATCATCCGTATCTTCTCCACCACTTTCTGCTGTGGTTTCTTCTGTTGCTGCAGCTGTCTCAACTTCCGAAGCTGATTGAGCGGCTTCCTGTTTGTCATTTTCAGGTCCAGTCGGAATGCCGGCCAGAGCCAGACGGTCATCTTCTATGGATACCTCTCCTTTCAGAAAAGTGTAGCCCATGTTGTTCTTGTCCACCTGCTGCATGTCAAGTGTGCCTTCAAGAGTTATTACCTCATTGTAAAACTTACGCAGCGTCTCAAGCTTTTCAGTCAGTCCTTCCTCATCTCCCAGCTTGATCTTTATCTTCTTAATATAAAGGTAAGCTTCACCACTGGCTGAAAGCATAATTTCTCCGGTATCTGAAATGCCTACAGCCTGAAGCTTAGCGGCAATCGCACCCCCATAGTCAAGGGCGTCCTGATCAAAGGCCTGCAGCTTTTCACCAAGCAGCAGTTTTGATACCTCTATACCGGAGATTTTCATCAGATTCTCCGGTTCCTTGCTGCCTGTTTTTAGTACATTTACATTTTTGTCCAACTGCACATATGTATCCATGTATTCGATCCAGCATATGGCATTGGCCTGAGGCTGCTCTTTTTCTTTATCGTTTCCGGTCACTTTTATGGTGCCAGTAAGAACCAGCGTAACGCCGGCTATTACAATAGCACATATTGCAGCTATGAAAATGACTCGTTTCTTCATCTATAATATATTACGCCTTTTCGTTTGTCTTCTCTGACGACCCTTGGTTTCTTAACCTTCTTTATCTTTCCTGTTTTTGTCTGTTGATGCACTTCACCGTTAATGCCGCTTAAAGTTTCCGTTCCGCCGCCGGCTCCTGCCTTCACTGTCCCGGCGGCAGCTTTTGCCGGTACACTCTTTCTTCTCGAAACCGACACCACCAGTCCTATCTCGATCAGCAGCATCATTATGGAGGAGCCTCCGTAACTTATAAAAGGAAGCGGCACTCCCGTATTCGGCAGAAGGCTTGACACAACACCTGTGTTAAGGAATGTCTGGGTGCCGATGTGTCCTATGACGCCGGCCACTACCAGCTTGGAGAACATGTCATCTGTACTCCTGTATATTCTGTACATTCTCCATAAAAGGAAGATTATTAAAACCATCAGACCTATGCCGCCTAATACTCCCAGTTCCTCGCATATAATGGAAAATATCATGTCATTTTCAGACTCCGGGATAAAGCCAAGCTTCTGTGTACTCTTTCCCAGACCTTTGCCTGTCAATCCACCGGATGCTATTGCATACAGTGCCTGGAGCGGCTGATAACCATCGCTGTCCGCATATGCTTCCAGGTTCAGCCATGCCTTTATCCTGGTCAGTCTGTAGGACTTGGAAAATACAAAGACCAAACCTGCCGCCACTATCACAGCCACCAGCGCAACTACATATTTTCTCTTCGGAGCGGCTATGAATATCATAATAATACCCATGGCAAATATGATCATGGCTGTTCCCAGGTCGTCGGTGACCGTGGCTACAATAAATGCCGCCGCAAGAACCGGCAGTACCGCCAGGATAAATCCCAGGACCGTACCCAGTTTTTTCCTGAACCTTACGATAAGGGCCGCTGTGACAAGGATCACGCCCACCTTCAGAAACTCTGCTGGCTGCAGCGTCATCACCTTCAGGTCAATCCATCGTCTCGCGCCGTTGCTTTCTATTCCTATCGGCGACAGAACCATCAGCGTGGCTCCAAATGCCAATATGTATACGATGTACGAAACTCTGGACTTCCAAAAATCAACGGGGATCAGGGCAGCTGCTGCCAGACCCACCAGACCTATCACAACAGCAATCGCCTGTTTTTTTACAAAATACAGGGCGGAATCCCATTTTATCTGGGCTTCATATGAGCTCGCACTGTAAACCATCAAAAGTCCGAAACCTACAAGGAGCGCAACAACGATCAGCATTACCCAGTCAACTCTATTCTTTTTTTCAAGTTTCTGTGTCTGCGCCATCAGCCATCCTTGCATTTAAATTAATCCGGAAGAGCATTTGCCAGATCTTTGAACATTCTTCCGCGCTGTTCGTAATTTTTAAACTGTCCCCAGCTTGCGCATGCCGGTGAAAGGAGCACCTCCTCGCCGGGGCTCGCCAGCTCGGCGCATTTTGCTACCGCTTCCGTCAGATCCTCAGCCATGTATATGTCGGTGAACCCTACAGAAAGAGCAGTTTCCTTTATTTTCTCTGCAGTCTGTCCGATCAGTACCATAGCCTTTACGTGACCGTTAAATCCCTTGATCCAGTCCGTAAAATCCGAATGTTTATCATATCCGCCCGCTATCAGTACGCAGCGATTCATGGCCGCTACTGCCTTTTCGGCAGCATCCGGATTGGTACCCTTGGAATCGTTGTAATACTTTACCCCGCCCTTGGTGCACACATACTCAATCCTGTGCTCAACTGCCTTAAATGTACGGATAACCTGCGCGATGGTCGCCAGATTCACTCCCATTGCCACTGTTACTCCAATTGCAGCGCAGACATTCTCCACGTTGTGGTCTCCCACCAGGGTTATCTCCGACCTGCTTATGACCTTATAGATATCCTTGCCGTCTGCATACATGATGCTGCCGTCATCCAGATATACTCCCTGATCCAGCTTTGTCTTTCTTGAAAAATAAAGCTTTCTGCACTTTAAGTTTTTGGTCAGGCTTACCAGGTATTCATCGTCGTAGTTGATGACGCAGGTGTCATTTTCTTTCTGATTTTTGGCAATCAGGCATTTAGCCAGGCAGTAATTTTCAAATGTAAAATGCCTGTCCAGATGATCCGGAGTCAGATTCAGGATTGCAGAAACATTCGGACGGAATTCATCGATTGACTCCAGCTGGAAGCTTGATATTTCCGCTACTGTAACACTTGCCTCGGTAGTCTTATCTGCTGCCTCCGCATAGGAATATCCGATGTTTCCAACCACATGAACATCTCCGGTGGCTGCTTTCATTATCTCCCCAACCAGTGTAGTGGTTGTTGTCTTTCCGTTTGTTCCGGTTATGGCGGCAAGCCTGCCCTTTGCAGCCTCGAAGGCGATCTCGATCTCGCCCAGCACCTTCTTGCCGCATTCTTTTGCTGCCTTGATATCGTCGGCATAAATGGAAACTCCCGGGCTTAATGCCACGATATCAAACTTTTCCATGTCGGCCGCCGTCAACTGTCCCTGGATGGTTTCGGTTTCACTGCCCACTCCGATCTCAGCCTTTACAGCCTCCATGTCCAGGTCTTTATTTCCGTCAAAAAGAATTATCTTTGCACCCATGCGGTTTAAGAGTCTTGCAACTCCTTTTCCGCTGACTCCCATTCCGTATACGAGAAATGTGTTCTTATTGTCAAATATGCTCATGTTATCCCCCAATCTTGCCAAGTGGATTTTAAATTTATTTTTTCGTTAATTATTTTTCGGGTGTCTTTACAGTACTGCCATCTGCAGGGCCATCAGACCCACTGCGCAAAGAACAACAGTTACTATGGTAAATATGGCCACTACCTTTGTCTCGGACCATCCGCACAATTCAAAGTGATGATGAATAGGTGACATTTTGAATATCCTCTTGCCATGAGTCAGCTTGAAGTAGCTGACCTGCAGCATTACGGAAAGAATCTCAGCCAGGTAGATGAATGCTACTATTATCAGGAATATCGGCATTTTCAGCATCAGGGCCGTTGCAGAGACAAATCCGCCCAGTGCCAATGAGCCCGTATCTCCCATGAATACCTTGGCCGGATATGCGTTAAAGCAAAGGAATGCAAGAAGCGCTCCCAGCATGGCCAGTGAAGATCCCACAGTATCAGACTTCAGCAAAACGGCTGCTATTGCGAAAAATCCGGCGATTACGCTGGTTACACTGCTGGCCAGTCCGTCCAGACCGTCGGTAAAATTCGCTCCGTTTACAGTTCCTAAAATTGCAACAGCTGCTATCGGATAGAACCAACCGCCAAGGCTCACCTCACCATAGAACGGAATGATAGTTACCACGCCGTTAGGGCTCATCAGTGCAATATATAATATCAGCATGATGGTAAAAATAATCTGCAGCCCCATTTTCTGCCAGGCCTTCAGACCTTCACTCTGATGTTTTGCCAGTTTCAGGATATCGTCTATCAGTCCTACAACGCCAAAAAGGAACGTAAATATCATTACAAAGAATACGTCAGGATAGAAGTAAGATACGGCTGCGCTGCCCACAAGCATGGCAATCAATATCATGATGCCGCCCATGGTAGGTGTGCCCTGTTTCTTCAGGTGTGCCTCCGGGCCTTCCTCCCTGATGTACTGCCCAAATTTCATTTTATGCAGCAGCGGAATGAAGACAGGACATAATATCAGTCCCACGATCAAGCTTACCCCAAGTGCTATAAATATCTGAATTTCCATTTGTATTCCCCCGTTTTCGTGTATCCCCGGAAGCAAGTTCCGGCAGAACCCATGTCATATTTACTTTTAGTATTCCGCTCCGCCGTCATCTATGTATTCGCCGGCGTATTCATCCGGATTTTCTTCAACGTCTGTGCCGTCTGCATTTTCGGCTTCATCCGTATTTTCAGCGCCATCCGCATTTTCGGTGCTGTCACCATCCGCTGCATTGTCATCTGTATCAGCGTCCTGCTCCGTTTCATTTTCATCTGACAGAGTTTCTTCCTCGCTGCCACTCTCTCCTGCCGGGTCCGTATCCAAGGTGGCCGGTGTGGCATTGATATAAGGCAGGATCTCAGTCATTATCATGTTGAAAAACGCAGATGAAACGCCGTGCTCATCTCCGCTTTCAGGCTCATCGATAACTACATAGCACACAATCTCCGGATTTTCATAAGGAGCAAATCCTACGAATGATATCAGGTAATTACCTTCGACACGTCCGCTCTTTTCTGCCGTTCCCGTCTTTCCTGAAATAACATATCCGTCTACAGCCGCATAGTCACCGGTTCCATCCACTACAACCTGCCTCAGGCATTCCTTGATCTTCTCGCTTGTTTCCTCGGAAACCGTCCGGCTGACCAAAGTTTTGGAATTGGACTGAATCAGTTCCAGGTTGGAATTGTATATAGCCTTACAGACATACGGCTGATAGTAATATCCTCCGTTTATCAGTGAACTGAATGCCGATGTCATCTGTATCATTGTCAGGTTGAAGTTCTGTCCGAATGAGTTTGTGGCCAGATCCACATCTATCATGTTTTCCGCATCATAAAGAAGATACTTGCAGCTGATCTCTCCCGGCAGGTCTATACCTGTATATTTGCCGAACCCGAATTTGTGCTGATATTTTACAAAATTTGTTGCACCGAGCCTGGCGCCCATCTCCATTAATGCCACATTGCACGACTGGGCCAGGGCTTCTTTGGTATCGAGGACTCCGTGACCGTCATTTTCATGACATCTGACCGTATCATCCTGAAATTCTTTATAACCTATACAGTTAAAGGTGTCGTCCATGTCCAGGACGCCTTCTTCGAAGCACGCCGCCATGGTAAATGGCTTGAACGTAGAACCAGGCTCATAGCTGTCTGTTACGCAGAAGTTTTTCCACAGTCCGTTCAGGGCATCGGAAACTTCCTCAGATGACATGGCATCTATCTCTTCCTGGCTGTAAGCCACTGTCAGATCCCACGGGTCATTGCAGTCAAAGTTGTTGCTGTCCGCCATGGCATATATCTCTCCGGTATTGGGATTCTGCAATATGACAGCCACAGTGCCGCATTCTTCCTGTTCCTTAAACTCAGCGATCTTCTGCTCTACTATGCTCTGCATGTTATAATCCAATGTCAGCTGAACAGTATTTCCGTCTTCAGCTTCCTTTCTCTCTGTAACACGCTCATTATCACTGTTTACGTATGTATATTCTCTGCCGTCGGTTCCCGTCAGTTCATCATCATACGAGAGTTCTACTCCAAAGATTCCGCTGCCGTTTGATGTAAATCCGATCACTGAGCTGGCAAGTGTGGAGAATGTGTAGTTTCGCTGATAGCTCTCCTCCAGCCATACTCCGGTTATGTCATAGTCTTCATCGATCTTTTGCTGGAACTCCTCCACATCGTTGTACGTCAGTTTCTTTGCCAGTACAACATAGTTGCTGGTGGCGCGGTCGTATATTTTTTCTCTCAGTTCTTCCGTGGTGAAATCGAAATATTCACTGATGGCAGATATTGTAGGCTCAAGATATCTGTCCGAATCCGAAAGTATGACCTTGGGGTCCAGGATCAGATTGTATGTTACATTGCTGGTGGCCAGCACCATGTTATTGCGGTCAATGATATCACCGCGTTTTGCCTGTATCAGACTCAGTTCAGACTCAGTCTGGGAAAGAGCCGTCTGGCTGTAGTCCTCGCCCTTAAAAATCAGAATATAAAATAATCTTCCAACCACGAACAGAAATGCAACAAACAGGACAATGATCACACCGGTAAAACGCTTATTCATTTTTGTTCCAGTGCTCTGGATTTTCTTCATTTTTACCTATCCATAGATACCAAGAATGGACAGTGAATACTTTTCAGGTATTTACTGTCCAAACGCATCCTCATTATTAATCCGGAAGTTCAGCCATCTGCTGAATGTACTCTGAATCATCTGCCTTGTATGTCACGATCTGTTCAGAACTTCCTCGTACCATTCCATATTTTTCAGTTGCGGTTTTTATTATTGTAGTCAGATCCACAGCCCGGTCTATGTCATATTCCTTTGAATCGTTCTGGCTCAGGATCGTGTCATAAGTGCTCTCCAGTGTCTTTATCTCTGCCGAAAGCTCATTGGTCCTTACCGTTCCGTTCAGCATGGCAACCACAAGAAAGACCATCACCACTGAAGTTGCTACTGCCGAGGTAATGACAAAGGCTCTGACTCTTCTCTGAGTGCGGCGTCTCTGTCTTGCCTGGGCGGCCAGCCTCCTGCGCCTGCGTCTTTCCTGTTCATCCTCTGTCAGTTCCTTCCCTTCCGGATTTATCTCAAGCTGGCGGGCCGAACTTCCGTCTACATAAATAGCCTCAACCTTGTCGTAATATTTATTTTTTCTCGAATACTCTAAGTTTTGCACTGCTTGCTCTCTTGTTCCTTACGCATTCCTCATCAGTCGGAATGATTGGTTTTCTTGTTATGACTTTGCCCTTAGAAACCGCTCCGCATGTGCACACCGGAAAACTTGGCGGACACGTGCATGGATTTTCAGCCTTTCTGAAGGCATTTTTCACAATTCTGTCTTCCAGGGAATGGAATGTTATTATGAGAAGTCTTCCTCCCGGTTTTAAGACATCTATCAGTTCAGGTATGGCACCGCGGAGCACGTCAAGTTCCGAATTAACTTCAATTCTCAGCGCCTGGAATGTCTTTGTGGCTCCGGATCTGCCTTTCTTCACCGCTGCCGGCACCGCCTGCTCTATGATGGCCGCCAGCTGCCCGGTAGTTGTGATTTCCTGTTTTTCTCTTTCGTTTACAATGTGCTTTGCAATATTGTTTGCAAAATCGTCCTCTCCGTATTCCCTGATGATCCTTGCCAGATCTTCTTTGGAATATGTATTGACAATATCTTTGGCTGTAAGGGATGATTCTCTGTCCATCCTCATGTCCAGCTCGGCATCTTCTCTGTAAGAAAATCCTCTTTCCGGATTATCCAGCTGATATGAGGAAACCCCGATATCAAGGAGAATACCGTCTACACTTTCTATCCCGAGACCTTTAAGGACATTTACTGTGTTCACGTAGTTATCCTTAACTATCCTGACCCTGTCCGCAAATATGCCAAGTCTTCTGCTTGCGGCTTCGATGGCGTCCCTGTCCTGGTCTATGCCAACCAGCGTTCCTGTGGTAAGCCTCTGGACAATCTTGAAGGAATGCCCCGCGCCTCCTAAAGTTCCGTCCACATATGTGCCTTCAGGCCTGATATTAAGATTTTCCAGTACTTCGTTTAAAAGGACCGGCTCGTGTTCAAACTTCATCTATCAGATCTCAATGCCAATCTCGTCCATCTTTTCAGCCAGTTCGTCCACATCATCAAATGTTGATATTTCTTCCCATGCGCTCCTGTTCCAGATCTCGGCCCTGTTTCCCGCTCCGATGATGACTGCCTCACCATCCAGCTTTGCATAATCTCTCAGGACCTGAGGAAGAAGTATTCTTCCCATCTTATCTGTTTCAGCCTCACAGGCTCCTGCCAGGAAGAATCTGCTGAAATTGCGGACATCTTTTTTTGTAATAGGAAGGTTTGCCAGTTTCTCGGAAAACTTTTCCCACTCTTCCTGCGGATATACCCACAGACAGCCGTCAAGTCCCTTCGTTACAGTGAAATGCTCGCCCAGCATTTCCCTGAACTTCGAAGGCACCGTAACTCTGCCCTTGCTATCAATTGAATGGTTGTACTCACCTACAAACACTCTTATCCTCCGCAGTCTGCCCCGGCTTCCATCAGCCATCATTTTCAGACTTTTTAGGGGCACAAAATCCTTAAGAGCCCCGCCCTTAAGAATCAAAAATCAGTTTGTGAAGATCCGTGCCATTTATTCTTCATAAGTGGTGATTTGTTCGGAATATTTTCCACTTTTCTCCACAAATTGACACTTTTCACCACTTATGTGGGTATTTTAATGCCAAAACAGGCAAAATGCAAGGGAAAATAGGCTTTCTTTCCAAGTTTTTTTGAGTGGTTCCGGCGTTTTCCAAGGTGTTGTGCCGGGAGCACAAAAAAAGCACAACATATTGAGTTTCAACATGTTGTGCTTTCCTGTTTCGGAATAAATTTTCTTGAAATTACAGTCTGGTAAATGATCTGAAGGCCGTCCAGAGCAGTGCCCCCTCAAGTCCCATCTTTGTTTTATATTTTTGGAGGCCATAAGGAGCAACTATTTCTTCAAACATCTCTGCAGCCTTTTCCTTTCGCACTTTTCCCTGAAGTGCTTTTACCTTCAGCAGTGTAAACTTAAGAGCCCAGCCCAGAAAGTCAGCGCCCCATAGTTCCAGCCAGCCCTGTGCCTGCCAAAAATCAGCCGCGTGTTTAATTATTTCAAAGTGCCTGTCTACGATTTTTTCTGCATCCCCCGCAACACTGTCCATAAGAGAACCTTCTCTCTTCAGTCGGTAGCTTAAAAGGCACTTGTCAGTAAATTCGAACCTTTCTGCATACGGAAATACTTCCATTGAAAACAGTACGTCCTCACCGAATTTCAGGCTTTCATCGAATAAGACTTTTCTTTGTTCCAGCAGTTCTTTCCTGAACGCCTGTCTCCAGACGAAAGGCATGGCGCCCCTTTCTTCAAAAAGTACCTTCGGCGAAAAGCTGTCATATGATGCCGGCTCGAACTGAAGGGTCTTCTTGTACCATTTTTCGTTTTCAATATCCTCCGGAAATGTATCCGCGTGAAATACAATGATATCCCTGTTTCCCTTCTCTGCACATTCCCAGAAGGTTTTGAGCGCGCCATCCTTCAGCTTGTCATCAGAATCCAGAAACATTATCCACTCGCCCGAGGCTTTTTTTAGTCCTGCATTCCTTGCCGAAGAAAGTCCTCCGTTTTCTTTGGATACTGTAACAATCCTGCTGTCTTTGCAGCTATACTCTCCAAGGATTGCTGCGCTTGAATCACTGCTGCCGTCATCCACACAGATGAACTGGGCACCCGGAAAATCCTGACAGATACAGCTGTCGAGGCACTCCGCCAGATAGTCCTGCACATTGTATATAGGTATGATTACTGAAATTTTTATCTCAGACATTTTACTTTTTGATCATCCTCTTAAGCTTATCAACCGCTCTTTGAGCAAAACTCCGCTCATTCAGACGTTTCATTTCGGCAATAAAGCTTTCCACATCATCCGCCCACATTTTATATGCCACCAGCTTATATGGTGGGAACAGATCTTCCACCACCAGATTTCTCTCCAGGTCCTTCCTTAGTTCGGCGCATACCCCTCTTGCAAATTCCTCATTCAACGGCTCTGCCAGTCTTTGATAGTTCCACAGGTAGCTGTCGTACTTGATTCTTACCATCAGCTCCAGCAGCATTACTTCCTTTTCAGGTTCCTCGCAGAATCTTTCCCTGATAAACCTCTCAATCTCCCTGTACTCGTCACACACGCAATATACCTTTGAAGGAGAGTTGACTGAGCTCTGCTCATTGTCCTGTCTGTAATGGAGATATGCATCGCTCACCAGTCTTGCATTTTTTGCACAGGCCCATACCTTAAAATTGAACCCAGCATCCTGATAAGCCGCTCCCGGAGTCTCATTGAAGGTTATCTTATTCATTTCCAGGAATGATCTTTTATAAATGGCAGACCAGATTGACGGCTTTATGTTAAACAATTCTGCCTGTTCTTCTGCGTTAATAAAACCGGTCAGCGGGCAGAATGTTCCTTTTCTTACCAGATATCCAGGCAGCTTAAATTTCACATTTTTCTTCTGAGGCTTGGACCAGTAAAACCAAAAATCTGATTTTACTACATCCAAATGCTCAGTCTCCGCCATCTTGTACAGATTTTTGAACATGTCAGGCTCAATCCAGTCATCAGTCTCTACGATGCCTATATACCGGCCCGTTGCCTGTGACATTCCCAGATTCATCTGATACCCGTAGCTCTTTACATCGGAATGAACAATTTTTATTCTTTCATCCGCTGCTGCAGCTTCCTGCAATATTTCCAGTGTACCGTCGGTGGACCCTGCATCCACACAGATGATCTCTATGTCTTTAAGACTTTGATTCATTACGCTTTTTATGCACTTTTTTATGTACGTGCCTACATTAAGCGAGGGCATTATTACAGATACTTTAGGACTCATTTGCCTTCTCCCGTAAATATTTTCTTCAAAGAACTGCCGGTGTACTCGAGTTTTTCTTCTCCCAGCCTTGCAAACGCCAGTACCGGAATTACGTTAAATGAAAGATCCATCATTCTTGGCTCCGTAAAGCTGTGAACCAGTATGATGATTGCAATAAACACCAGCCAGAAATCCCTGGATTTTACTGCCCTGACTATCATTCTGGTATACACGCAAATGGCTGCCGCCAGGAAGGCGATTCCTCTTTCAAGCAGCATCTGAATATAAGAGCAGTCCACGTAATTGTATTCACCCGCCTGACCGGTAATGGTCCCCCCGACCCATTCAATCGGCTGTCCGAATATAGTCAGACCAAATCTTGCTATTGCCTGCCGGCCGTATGCCATCCTGTTGTTTATCAGACGGTTAAGTGAAAGCCAGAATTTATTCCAGAGTTCGTTGTCGTCCATCCATAAAAAATAAAGTACCATCGTGACTGCGCAGACAATAACCGGCATCAGGTAATACAGCCATTTCAGATGTTTCAGAGCCCTCCAGTGATTTTTAAAAAGTCCTTCAATAAAGAACAGCACAAGGACCGCGCTCATCAGATAAAACGGCAGATTTGTATCTGTTCTTAAATACATGTATACGTTTGCCGCCTCCAGGATAACATACTCCCACACTCTCATCCTGTCCTTCCTGAGATAGATATACTGGAGTATGAAAAATGTCAGTATCGTAGGTGCATTGGTAGCCCACGAAAAGCCCAGCCCATACCTTAGTCTTCCTGCTTCAGCGTCAAACAGATAGTTCGTGGTTTATCCCAGTTCCGCCATGGTCACTGTAACCAAAAGCATTACCCCGCTGATGAAAGCTGCAATGGCAATTATGCGCCTTCCGCTGATCTCATATACAGCCATAAACACCAGAAACGTTAATATAATCAACGTATTGCGGTTAAAGTACCAGCTCAGGGCACAGATGACGCCAAACACTGCATAGCAGATAAATGTCTTCAGCGGATAAACTTTTTTAATCAGATTGATAATTATCACAGCAGCAAAAAGTGCACAAGAGAGCAACGTCACTCCCTTGTACACATAAACTTTAATCTGTGATTCATTTAAAGCATACCACGCCGTAAGCGTAATAAGCTGCATGACCAGAAAAATTATCCAGCCTAGATCAAATAATCTGTTTTGAATTGTTCTGTCAGATTTCATCTGCCGGCAAACAACCTTTCTTTTACTGTGCCTCGTCCTGAGCCTCGGCTGCAGCTTCACTCTCTTCCCGGATTTCTGCGTTTGCAGCATCCTCATCTGTTTCAACCGTTTCAGAAGACTTTGCCTCCGCTTTCTCTTTTTCGGCAGACTCCAGAACGGCTACTTTCCACTTTTCCTTCATTGCCTTCTCTTTTTTGTTTCTGCGAGCCTCAAAATGGGCTTTTGTGCCGGGCTCGCCATCCTCCAGCACATAGTGGAAATCAGGCTTCCATGCTCCTGTCCATATTCTGATACGGTTTATGAGAAGCAGGGCAAACGATCCTGCAAGAAGTGCGATTGAAAGCACCTGTGAAACAGCAATTCCGCCAACCTGCAGCTGGTCGGTTCTAAGTCCTTCAACGAAAGATCTCTCCAGCGCATATCCTCCGATATACCACAGGAAGATTTCTCCCTTATACTGCTGGAGCTTGCTGCAAAGCATGATAATGATGAAGAGAAGCAGGCACCATGCACTCTCATAGAGGAATGTAGGGTGAACCTGTATGTAATCTGCCCCGTTTACATTTACGATGTGGTCCAGCACATCCTGCTGAGTGCCGCCGTTTGCCTCGCTCTTTAATATCTGCATGGCAAAAAGGGAATCCGTATAGCAGCCGTATGCCTCTTTATTAAAGAAGTTTCCCCAACGTCCGATGGCCTGACCGAGAGCGATGGTTGGTGCGGCGATATCGAGACCTCTGATGAAGCTGATCTTCTTGTATCTGCATACAAAGAACGCAGCCAGGAATGCGCCGATCAGACCGCCATAAATGGCCAGTCCGCCCTGACGGATGTTGAAAACGTTCCAGAAATTATCCTTGTACATGTCCCAGCTGAACACCACATAGTATATTCTGGCGCCCACAATTGCTGCAATCAGTGAAATAATACCTATGTCAAAATAATGGTCGGCATACTGATTGATCCTCTTGGCTCTCTGCATGCTGATCCAGACTGCCAGCACCATGCCTATGGCAATGCATATTCCATAAAATGCAATATGGAAATTGCCGATGTTAAAACCGTTCAGCAGGCTCTGTATGGTTATCCCAAGGTTCGGGAAAATAATTACAGGTGCATCCATGTGTTACTCCTCTTTGCACTTCTCGTGTGAAAACTTAGGATTGCTTCGCTTCGCTCTCGCAATCCCGCCGTTTCTCTCTTCTCGTGTGAAAACTTAGGATTGCTTCGCTTCGCTCTCGCAATCCCGCCGTTT
>R11__coassemble_691_pt1 | contig 20939 bp, 19 predicted proteins | sample R11__metabat2_high_PE_009 | metagenome-assembled genome bin R11
GTTTTCCATCCGGGCCTATCCTGACAGGGGCCTTTCTCTGAGGTCGTTCATCAGTCTCGCCATTAAGTGCTCTCAGAGCATTTATCATGCAATAATCAACAACACTTGCATCAAAAAGCTTCTCTCCATGGCCTGTAAGCACGTAGTCAAATTCTTCTCTGTGTGCCAGCAGCTTTCCAAGGCTCTGTACATAAAGTATAGTACTTGGCTGTGGTGCCTGACACTTGTACATACTTGGAACTACGTCTGACACTGCGTCTCCTCCGAACACGATCCTCTCTCCGTGATCGAGCCATGCAATGCTGTCCGGACTGTGGCCATCAATTTTAAAAGCCTCTATCACCCTGTTTCCAAGATCAATCTTATATCCATCATCAACAACCACGATCGCATAATCTGTTTTAAACTGTGAAAAATGAACTTCGCCGAACTTGCCGTTTGGAACTTTAGCGATCTCGGCCGCTAACCTTCCCATAAGAGCCGTCTTAAAAAATCCATTTCCTCCGGTATGATCAAAATGTCCGTGTGTATTAAGAACTATTTCAACCGGCTTGTCTGTCAGCGTAGAAACATACTCGTGAATATCCTCATAATACTCTCCGGTATCTATCATTACACCGAAATTGTCTCCGACACACAGATATGCAGTGCAACCGCGCCCTGTGATCATCCATGTATTATTCTTAACAAGCTGAGAAACAAACTCAGCATGTTCAACCATTGGTTTTGGCATGGTATCATCTCCTTTAGTCATCAGTGAATTTCCGTAGCCCCATGCGGTGCATGGTTTTCATTTGGAATCTCAATATAATCCATATTTTTTTCAGTTCTGTAAATAAAGAACATCAAGGCACCCGATATCAACTGTAAGAACACATTGACAACATGCCTTAAAACTTCATCCGTAGGATTCAGACATATATAAACCACTATACTGAGAGATGTCGCGGCAAATGCAATTGCCCCTGCCAGACAGAATCTGTAAAATCTTACGGAGCCCGCATAATGTTCCCATATAGTCATCTTTCTTGGTGATTTAGCATAAACGACAAATTCATATACTATCGGGAAAAGCAATATACCTGTCGGAAAGCCCGGAATTGCCACATAAATACATTTATTGCAGCCTATATTCTGAGTCATTCCAAATATAAATGCAGCAATCGCAAGCAGGATCAATAATCCGTAAATAATCCTGAATCTTACATATGACCTATCATCTATATTCTGCTTTATCCACGGTGCTGTATAAACTCTTTCAACCTTATATGGCTTTCCGGGTCTGTCAACCCTGACCTCGGAATAACCACTGAAATAGGAATGGTAATATCCGCTCCTGGTGATTCCAAGATTCTTATCAAGAAAGTCCAGCTTGCCTTCGGCATCGTTATGAGATATCTGTTCATTTCTTCTGACGCCATAGATATCATTTCCCTGATTCCACTGAGTCTTCGCCTTATGTCTGTTCCAAATTCCCATGCTGCGGATTACTTCCTGTGAATATTTTCTTTAGTGTAGCAGATTCTTACTCCATCCTTTTCGTAAGCCAGGCATGAACCGCCGAATCTCATCTTATGCTCTTCGCCCTCTGCACCGCCTATAACATCAGATGCGCATGCAATATATTTATCAATATTTTCCGGACTGATAACATTTGGACGATGTCCTCCGTACAATACCTTAGGGGCAAATGTCTTTAATTTCTGAAGAGTTTCAATGTATTCTTCCAGGCTGCTTGCATTCCACTCTCTGAGTGCTGTTTCCTCACCCTGCACATTATCACCTGTGAAAAGGGCTCCGGTGCTTTCGTCGTAAATGCAAATGCTTCCATGAGTATGACCCGGCGCTGTAATTATCCGGAGCTTTCTTCCTCCAAGATTGATCATCTGCCCGTCTTCAACCGGTGTAGGTGCCGGCCCGGTAGGCTGAAGTACCTTTATAAAATTCTCCCCGTTAGGCATATGCGAAACATCAACTGCTCTGAATTCCTGTGTGCCCATCTCGGAACACACGTCGTTATCGGCTTCCCACAGCATAAATGCATCAAACTCGCCTGTTCCGCCGACATGATCCGGATGTCCGTGAGTACATATAACCTGAACCGGAAGATCCGTAATATTTGCAATCTCTTTTTTAAGAGATCCGATTCCCATTCCGGTATCAATAAGAAGAGCCTTATCTTCTCCAACAACTAAATAGCAATGAAAACCTGCAGGAGGTCCTGCAATATCATAAATATTATCGCCCAAAGGGCTGCTTGTAATCTCTGTCTGCATCTGAGGCGGTCTGCGTTTTTCCATAATATCTCTCCCTTTATTTTTTTAAATTATAAACCTAACATCAGTTTCTGGCAAATAATTCAGCATTCAAGTAAAGGTCTGCCGGTTACGGCAGACCCCACTAGGATAAGAAAAATGATGAATTACTCATTAGCATTTGTAAATAACCAGTTTTTAAGTTCTTTAATCTGGTAAACAACATTCCACGTGCTCGTGTGATTGCTTCCCGGAGAGTCAACCTCCCATGGCGGAACTACTGTGCTTCCGTTGAATACAGTATACTTAATCGTCTCAGGATCCTTCATTGCTTCACGTACACAATCATCAAGCTCTTCAGGAGAAAGTTTAGCATCCCAACGATATCTTCCTATCGCTGTACCGGCCTCTTCTAAAGCTTCCGTCACTGCATTCATTCCAGGGAATGCCCTTGCGTCATGTTCGGAAACAAGTATCCACATTTTACATTTGCCGCATTTTTCTGCCATCTTTTCAGGCGACCACTGACCTGCAACAAGCAGCGACGCTGCAAAGTATTTCGGATATCTGACATTCAGTTCACACGAAGCCATGCACCCCATGCTCTGCCCGGTTGTATAAATGCGTTTCTTATCGATGTTCCACTTTTCGACAACATCATCAAGAAGCTCCTTGATTATCTCCAGCTCTGCTGAAGCCTGGAATCCATCAGTAGTAAGCTTGATCTTCCTGTCTATCTGTGGCGCCAGAACGAAACATGGGTGTTCATCCTGAAATTCCTCACGGGCGAAATTTATTGCTCCGCAGCCCTGCGAAAGCGTAAGCTCCGGCTCCGGTCCGCACGGACCTGCGTCATGTATGAACATAACAAGCGGGAGACTGACATTTTCACCATATTGTTCAGGAATATACAGGTTATAAGGGATCCCCTTATATTCAAACTGTTTAAATGTATCTATTATAGGTTCTTCTGCCTCAACCGATATAATATCAGCTTCATTTGGCGGAAGTATTTCTCCCGCAGCTGTTTTTACATCTCCTACCTGTCTGAGAACAAGCTCCCTCGGCATACGTGAAGCTGCAGGAATCCCCCCTGGCGGTCCGCCCTTCGGCAGGCTCCGCTTTAATTCGGGAGGAGAGTCCAGCCTGCGAGGGGCGCCAGGTGCAGGCACTATTGCCGCCTGCCTGTCTCTTAAATTTAATTTCAGTGAAACAACACATCCGTCTACAGAGATTTCAGTAATGTTCCTGTCTTTAACCCAGTAGTCGGCTGCACTGATCCAACTACCATCTATTTCTGTATCATAAACAATCCGGGCACCAACTATCCTCTGGCCATCTCCAAAATTGTCTGTAACACAGATAACTTTAAGAATATGATCATTCATAAAGAAAACTCCAATCTATAAACTGACATATCATCAGCCATTGATTTCTCTTACTCTGCAGCAAGATACAAAATGCCGAGGTGCAATCTCTTCAAGTACCTGAGGCTGCTTGCACTGTTCTGTTGCATAAGGACAGCGCGGAGCAAATCTGCATCCCGGGTCAGGATTTATTGCTGAAGTAATTTCACCCTTCAGTTCAACTCTTCTCATAGGATTATCAATATCTGTTGAAGGAATTGCTGAAAGCAGAGCCTTTGTATAAGGGTGAAGAGGAGTTGCAAACAGATCCCTGCTTGAACATGTCTCGACAAGCTGGCCCAGATACATAACAGAAATATCATCTGAAATATGTCTTACAACAGAAAGGTCATGTGTTACAAACATATAGGTCAGATCAAATTTTTCCTGAAGCTCCATAAGCAGGTTAAGAACCTGAGCCTGAATACTTACATCCAGAGCTGAAACAGGCTCGTCGCACATAATGAACTGAGGCATAAGTGCTATCGCACGTGCAATACCAACTCTCTGTCTTCTTCCGCCATCCATCTCATGTGGATAAGCCATCTTGAGTCGGTCCTCGATACCAACAAGATTCATAAGCTCAAAAGCGCGCTCCTCAATCTCTTTTCTGTTATATCTGTGACTTTCCTTCAACGGCTCCTTTATTGTATCCAATACTGTTTTTCTCGGATTAAGTGAGCTATATGGGTCCTGGAAAATAATTGACATCTGTTCGCGAAGTCTTCTAAGATCCTTACCCTTGGCAAATGTAATATCTTCTCCGTTAAGAAGCACCTGTCCGTCTGTCGCGTCAAGAAGCCTTATGGCGGTTCTGCCAAGCGTGCTCTTTCCGCATCCGGATTCACCAACTACACCCATTGTCCGGCCTTTCTCAATCTTCATCGTGATATCATCTACCGCATGAAGTGCCCCCGCCGAGACATGGAAATATTTCTTTAAATGATTAATTTCAAGAAGAGCCATTATTCATTGCCCTCCTTTCCTGCGAATTTAATGCAGCGGACCATATGTCCGGGCTCAATCTCAACCTCCGGAATTTCACCAATCTTACACTCCTCGGTTGCATGAGGACATCTAGGTGAGAATGGACATCCGCTTGGAAGATGAGTAGGATCAGGCGGAAGTCCCGGAATAGGCTTAAGCTTATTGTGACCTACAAGCGGAAGCTCATCATGCATGTCAGGAAGAGAATTAAATAATCCAACTGTATAAGGATGAGAAGCATTCTTAAAGATATGTCTTTTCTCACCGCTTTCCATGATCTTGCCTGCGTAAAGAACTGCGACTGTATCACATGTCTCAGCAACAACGCCAAGATCATGAGTGATAAGGATCATGCTTGTGCCAAATTGATTTTTCAGGTTCCTCATCATATCAAGAACCTGAGCCTGAATTGTAACGTCAAGAGCAGTTGTCGGCTCGTCAGCCAGAAGAAGCTGAGGATCACAGGCAAGAGCCATGGCGATAACTACTCTCTGCTTCATTCCGCCTGAAAACTCGTGCGGATATTCCATATATCTTGTTCTTGGAATACCTACAAGCTCCAACATCTCATATGCATGTTCTATAACCTGCTTCTTGCTCCACTTAGGATTATGATGCTGGATAACCTCACTTATCTGAACACCGACAGTCATTGTTGGATTAAGTGCTGTCATTGGATCCTGGAATATCATTGAAATATCGCTTCCGCGTATTCCTAGCATCTCACTTTCCGGTTTTGAAAGCAGTTCCTCTCCGTCAAGCCAGATCTCACCCTGAGGAATCTTAGCAGGAGGGTCTGGAAGGATTCTGAGTATAGCCTTGGCAATAGTTGTCTTACCGGCACCGGTTTCTCCAACCAGACCAAGAGTCTGTCCCTTTTTCAGCTTAAAGCTTACATTATTAACGGCTTCAACCTTTTCTCCGCCTGATGTGTAATAAACTGTAAGATTTCTGATATCAAGGAATGAATCTCCATCATAAGGAGGCAGAGTTCTCTTGAACGATGTATTATCTTTTCTAGCCATAACTTTACCTCCTATCAATCCTTAAGACGTGGGTCCATTGCATCACGAAGACCATCACCAAACATATTTGTTGCAAGAACAGTTACTGCGATAAATATTCCCGGAAACATGATCAGATAAGGATACTTAAGGATGAAATCCTTACCATAAGCAAGAAGTGCTCCCCATTCAGGAAGAGGCGGCTGAATTCCAAGACCTATATATGCAAGTCCTGCCGCGCCTTCAATAGTACTTCCAATACCCATTGCTGCACCTACAATAGTAGGAGAAATTGTATTCGGCACCATATGACCATATACAATCTTGGCCTTTGAACAGTTCATAGCCTTGGCAGCTTCAAGATACTCCATTTCTCTTTCCTTAAGGCACATGGCTCTTGGACCCCTTAAATGCCCCGGAAGTCCGCCGACTGTCATGGCAAGTATTGTATTAAAGTATCCACTTCCAAGTGAGGTAGAAATAATGATAGCAAGAAGTGTCTGAGGGATAGCTGAAAGAATATCAACAACTCTCATTACTATCATGTCACATCTTCCGCCTATGTATCCAACTAAGCTTCCAAGTCCGACACCGAACACCATACCAATGGCTGTACAGATAAATCCAAGTGAAAGTGAATATCTGCCTCCATACAGAATTCGGCTAAGCTGGTCTCTGCCAAGTCCGTCTGTTCCAAGGAGATGCTGGGCACATGGTCCCTTAAATATTGCGCTGTAATCCATTGCTGTTGGATCATAAGGTGCAATAAGCGGGGCAAATATTGATGCCAGTATCAACAAAGCTAATATTATAAGACCGATCATAGCTACCGGATTATGAAGTAATCTCCGGCAGGTTATCCGGAATAAGCTTTCCTTTTTTCTTTTCATTTCCTGCGTCCCCCTTTCTTAACAGAGGAATGCACATACTGGGCCTTAATACGAGGATCGAGGTAACCATAAACAAGGTCAACAAGAAGCATTACAAATGCTGCAAATACCGCAAGAATAAGGATACATGATCTTACAACAGGATAATCTCTGTTCTGGATACCTGTCAGCATGTATGTTCCGACACCAGGGAATGCAAATACCGACTCAAGAACGATGGTTCCGCCTATTGCACGTCCGAATGCTCCGCCCAGTTGATTTACTACAGGTATCAATGCGTTAGGAAGCATATGTCTGTAAATAACCTTATTCTTTGGAAGACCTTTAGCCCTTGCAGTGGTGACAAAATCTGCCCTGATCTGTTCAAGAACAGCAGCTCTTGTCATACGTGCATTTGTAGAAATACCGGCTACACATCCCGAAATGATCGGCATGATCCAGCATTTCCAGCTGTCAATTCCAAATGCAGGAAGCCAGCCTAGTTTTCCTGCGAAAAGTACTACCATCATAAGAGCCAGCCAGAACTGAGGCATTGAAATACCGATCATTGCCAGTACCATTACACCCTGATCTCCGAAACTATTCCTATGCATGGCGGTATAAATACCGAGTGGAATACCGATTATCGTATTCAGGAGAATTCCCGACCATCCCAGAAGCAATGTTCTTGGGATACGACTCGCCATTTCCTTAATAACCGGGGTCTTAAATACATAGGACGTACCAAGGTCAAATCTGATAAATGTGTCATACATGTAACGACCAAGCTGTACAATAAACGGATCGTTCAGTCCATGCATTTCCCGGTAATATTCAAGTTCTTCTTCTGTAGCTTCCTGTCCCAGGATCATCTCCGCAGGATCGCCGGGAACGAACCACATTACGACAAATATCAATAATGCAACACACCAGCATATCAATACCAGCCATAATAATCTTTTAACAATATATCTCCACATAACTTACTCCTTCTATACAGAGCCGCTGCCCCAACAAGGAGCGGCGGCATCCTTACTCAAGAAGAATTGGTATCAATCCTAAAAATTATTCTTTCTCGTTGTAGCTGCAGGCTCCGACCATAACAGCATTCTTGTCTGTCATGTAGATAGACTTAACGTACTTAGGATAAATAAGGATAGAGCACTTCTGTGTAAGTCCCATTGCGTATGCATTGTCGATGATCTTCTGCTGAATTGCATCAACTGCTTCCTGTGTATGGCCTTCTTCAGTCTTGCTGTCAAGGCACATCTGAAGGAACTCATCATCCTTAATGAACTGTCCGGATTCTTTGATGTATCCATCATCATCTGTTGACTTCCAAAGCTTATCCCACATATTTACAACATAGTCAGATGAAGCCCAAGACTCGATTGAGATATCCCATGCTGTAGGATCAGCCTTAATTGTAGACTGAGTTGTACGGTCAACAAGAGTGATGTTAGACTTAATTCCGTAAGAATCGAGCATACCGTTTACGATAGTAGCGATTGTTTCCATGTCGCCTGACATTGTAATGATCTCGATTGTCTCTCCGTTATATCCGGCTGCATCAAGATACTCCTGAACCTTTTCATTTCTTACTTCTGTTGAAGCAGTCTCATAATTGTCCCATGAAGCCCAGCTGTCAGAGAAATCAGGGAAGTTTGGATTACCCATGCCGTAGCACTCTCTGTAAGAACCAGGTACATCTGCTGCAAGACCTGCTGTAACACCTTCAACTGATACTGCATACATGATCGCAAGTCTCATGTTAACGTCGCCTGTGATAGCGTCCTCATGGCAGTTAGGAAGGATACAATATGTAAGGTTGTCCCAGTATGTGTAGATGTCATACTTATCTGCATACTGTCCGCCTTCCTGGAAATCTCCGGCATCGGCGAGTGAAAGGTTTGTATCAACATCAGCTTCCCCTGTTCCAAGAGCAACTACCTGTGAAGCTGTCTCTGATGCAAATACGTAGTTGATGATCTCTGAGTTTGCAGTCTGGAGCTGACAGGTGATCTCATCTTCCGGACACCAGTAATCTTCGTTCTTTTCAAGAACAAGCTTAGAACCGGTTACATACTCTTTAAGCTTATAAGGGCCGGTACCACATGCGTCACTTACAAAGCCTGTAGCAGAGTTGTTATATGACTCTTCTGTAAAGAAGAATACTCTTGCGAAGAAAGTTGTAAGTTCTCCAACAAGGTTAAGTTCTCTTGAGAATGTGATCTTAACATCATAATCACCGGCAGCTTCAGCCTTCTCATACAGAGCCCATCCGCGGGCATTTCCTGATGCATTAAGTGTCTCATAACTGAATGCTGCGTCAGATCCCTTAAGTTCTACTCCATTGTGGTCAATGATGCCCTTCTTAAGGTGAAGGATATACTCATTAGATCCTTCTTCATGATCCATACCTGGCTTGTAGTTACCCTGATCACCGTCAACAAGTACAGGAACAAGGTCTCCGCCAAACTCTGAAAGCTGGTAAGGCATCTCATAAACTTCCCAGAGGAAGTTCATACCCTGATTATTCATCGCAGTAGGATCAAGGTTAGCAGGTGCTGAATCAAGCTGAGTGATGGAATCGATAGTTACCGAGTTATCAACTGCCTCATCACTTCTCTTATTCTCATCATTGTTGTTAATAGCTTCATCAGCTGCGCCATTAGTTGTTGTGGCTTCTCCGCTTCCGGATGTTGTCGTTGTCTCGCTGCTTGATGAACCGCAGCCTGCGAGCATTGCAACTATCATGCAAACTGAAAGCAGAATAGCAAGTGTCTTTTTCATAGTTCTTCTCCTTTGTTTGTTGGCAATTTGGTAAAATTGCACTTTTAAAACGTATGACACCGTCATAATATATGTCTATTTTTTTAATTTCAACTCGATATCTGCATAGTATAATTGCAATTTGTGCATATATCGTATTTTTTTGTGTCCTTATAGTTACTCGAAACACTTTATTATTCCAAAAATCAAACGCAAATTTATTTTTGTACATTAATTTTCAGCTTTTTTTCATTGATTTTACGAAAATTGACATAAATCCCAAGCGGTGCTACACTATCTGTGATGCATTTTACCGTTCACTCGGGAAATACATATAATTATTTATAATTTAACAGGAGATTTTTATGGAATTCAGTTGGTTAGAGGCCTTTATTGAGTTGGCCCAGTCAGACAGCATAAGGGCCTGTTCTAAGAAGCTGGGTATATCCCCTTCCTCCGTGTCAGCCCGGATACAGTCACTTGAAAATTACCTGGGCACCACACTATTTGCCAAGGGAGCTCACGGAAGTGCGCTTACCCCACAGGGCAGGGTTTATCTGGACTATGCAAAGCAGCTTCTAAAAAAATGGAACATTATTTCTGATACTGTTAAGCAGGCCTCAGAAACTCCCTCAAGCAGCCTGGATCTGGCATTTCAGGGATGTCAGAAGCCATCTTTCATTATCAGATTTCTTGAAAAATTTACCGAAAATCATCCGAATATAGTTCTTAATCTGTACGATGACCGTGATTTCAGTCTTGCTGAAGGAATTGAATCCGGCAAAGTTGATGCCTATTTTACTCATAATCCTCCTGATTCATCCGGCAAAGGGCTGGCAAAGCAGTTTATCACCAGCTGCCCTCTTGATATTCTTGTCCCTGCCAGGCACAGACTGGTCTCAAGGAATGTTATTAATATAAACGAGTTAGAAGGAGAGACATTTATTTTATATCCTGAAACTAAAGAACCGTCTCTCAGAAATCTTCAGCAATCTCTTCTGAACAGCTCAGAAATCCGCTATTCACTTTTTGAGGGGGTTGCTGCTCCGGAATATGCTCCTCTGTATGTACAGATGAATTACGGGATCACATTTTTCCCAAGAAATCTCTCGGACGTGATTCCTCCCAAAACGTCTCTGATCGAGCTGAATGACGAAAAGTTTATAAGTACAATATTCATGGTATACAGAAAAAGCAACCCCAATCCGGCGCTGAAAACATTTATTTCAGAATATAATAATGAACATGGAGGACAGCACTTATGAATATAGAAAGATTATTTGAATTTCAGGTTCTCGCCCAGGTTCTCCATTACGGTAAGGCCGCAGACAAGCTTTATATGGCCCAATCTGTTTTAAGCCGCCATATTCAGGATATGGAAAACGAACTTAATGTCCAGCTGTTCCTTCGCGGACCTCACGGAGTATCGCTTACAAATGCCGGAGCAGTTTTATACAGAATGCTGTGGGAGTTCATGGACCTGGAAAGCAAAGCCCAGGAACGCATGAGAATTGCCGCAACAAATATCTCCGGTTCTGTCTTTTTTGGCTGTCTGAGACCTGTTATGTGCGACAAGCTCGAGGATTTTTTCGGAAGGTTCTGTGAAAGCTTTCCGGAAATAACTCTTTTGTCCGATATAATTGATAATCTTGATAATAAAGACATATCAGAGTATCACTGCCTTTGTACATCATCTACAGCCCTTTCCCTTCCGGAATGCTTCAGACTGAAGCATGTGTTCCACGAAAAGTGCTGGCTTGTTCTCCCTTTAAGGAGCAAATTTAATAACGAGAATGAGGTTTCACTTAAATCCTTAGGCGGCGAAACTATATTTCTGCCGGGATATCACGGAAGCGTAGGATCATTTGCCAGGATAGCTCAGATCATAGAACAGACCACATCTGGAAGAGCCCATATAGTACGCGTTTCCACTCCGGAGACAGCTCTCGTAAATGTAAATATGGGCCGGGGAATGACTATACTTCCCCGTCACAGACTCGACGAAAGAAAAAGGAACGTGAATCACGTTCCTGTAAAAGAGGACTTATATTTCGATACTCTCCTCTACCATAATAACAACGTTGACAATCCGGCAACTCTGATCTTCGAAGAGCAGATGATCCGGTGGATGGAGCAGGATTAGCCCATAGTCTTTTTCATATAATTAACAAATGACTTCCCAACAGGGGACAGAGGCACGTTGCGCCAGATCATATTAATATAAACTGTTTCGGCATTTTCTATTTCAAGCAGCGCTGTTCCCTGATTGTGCTTTTCTTCTGCTATCATCCGGAACTCCATGCATATTCCAAGCTTTTTTTCAACAAGCTCAAGCACTCCCATTCCCTCCGCATTCAGACTGGATATCTCCGGATCTATATTATTTTTCCTGAACGCATCCATCATCATTTTTGTCAGAAGCTTTCTATCGTGCTGAAGAAACCAGGTTTCATTTTTCACCTGTTCAAGCCTGATTTTTTTTTCCTTCGCAAGTGGATGACTTTTAGGGAGAACTACAACTAAATTATCAGTTGCAACTGTAAAACGATTTAATCCGTCTTCTGCCGAAGCCGTAAGCTCCTGTGCAAATGCGAAATCACACTCGCCGTCTTTTATACAATTTTTCAGCTGCTCAGTGCTGTATCTGAGCATCTGTATTCCAACGTCACTGTTTTTAGCCAGAAATCCCGCGACTGCAGACATTATTCCAAATGCAGAAAGTCCTGATATAGAGCCAATCCTCAGTTCTACACGTTCTCTGCATTTTTCTTCTTCTATTTTGTTAATATATCCGGTTTCCAGTTCCGCTATCTGTTTGGCATACGGCAGGATTATCTCACCGCATTTTGTCAGCTGAACCTGCCTTGAACTTCTGTAAAACAGCTGGACTCCAAGTTTTCTTTCAGCGTCCTGAATATGCCTTGAAAGTGAACTCTGAGTTATAAAAAGTTCATCGGCTGCTGCTGAGTAGCTTTTCTTATCAGCAAGGGTGATTATTTCTTTTAATGTTTCTATATCCATTTTCTCATCCTTCCGGTGTGTGCTTTTTTGAATTGACATTAACAGCTATGAAAAATATAATCCATTTATATAATTTTATAAAGAGGTGTTTATGGATAAAGACAAAGTCAAGTCGCTCCGACGTTCTTCAATTATAGTACTGCTGATTCTTCTGGTAATAGGAACCGCACAGGTCTTAATGAATAAATCCGGTTCAATTACCTGCCAGGTTGATGCAAATAATTCCATGTTGGGCGTCCTTGGTGCATATGGAGATTCCATTTTCATCAATTTATCAGATATAGAAGAGGTCTCTCTTGTTGAAACTCTCGACTGCGGAGAAATGGTCGAGGGCAAGGAAACCAGCCAGCTTCGTTCAGGAACCTATAAAAATTCCGAATTCGGCGAATACTCTCTTCATGTGTATATTAAATCTGCCTCTTATATTGTTCTGCATTATGACGGAGGTAAGGTTCTTGTGTTCAACCAGAGCCGCGCAAAAACTACTGAGCAGGTTTACGAAAGCATTCTGGAAAATATGCCTTGATATTTTTATTTCATAAGCTTTCCTTTGCGGAATGTGCCCTTCTCAAATGTACCGTCTGCATATCTGCGCACTCCCTCACCATGCAGAAAGCCGTTTACAAAGCTGCCCTCTTCACAGTCTCCGTTTGCATAGGTTATTCTGCCCAGACCATTAAGGTGGTCCTTGTAAAACTTTCCTTCAAATGTGCTTCCGTTAGGTGCTGTGATCTTTCCCTGTCCCTGAAGCCTGTCATTTACAAATTCACCCTCATATATGATCCCATTTTCACTGGTGTACTTTCCGGGGCCATTTGCCCGCCCGTTAGAAAAGCTCCCTTCATGAACAGCTCCTGTTTCATAGTAAAATGTTCCCTGTCCGCTCGGAAGGCCTTTGTGAAATTCTCCCTTATACACATCCCCTTCAGGAAATGTCAATTCGCCGATTCCTTCAGCCTTTCCATTGATCTCTTCGCCTTTATAAACAGGCCGTTGAACCTCCGCTCTTTTCTTTTTTCCAAACAGACTCATATTCCGCCTCCTGAAAGTTTACATCAGTTTCTTTTTCTTAAGCCATGCGCCGGAATGATAGTATACAGCGCCTACAATTATAGGCCCAAGTCTTGCAAGTGCCTCACCCATAAAGAATCCTGCAATTCCCCAGTTCAGCACATAGGCAAATAACAGACTAAAGCATACCCTGAACAGAACCCCATCCAGAAATCCGCCGATAAATGAAAGTATTGCCGCTCCTGTTCCTGTGACAACTCCGTCGTACGTTCCCATGAATGCACATACAAAAAATATCAGGCAGCTGATCCTCATAAATACTTTTGCGTAAACAATAACATCAGTATCGCTTGTAAACAGCGAATAAATCTGGTCAGGAAATAACAGCGAAAATACTGAAAGCACAGCGGCAAATCCACAGGCAAGCAGCAATGTACTTCTCATTATTGGCTTAACTCTTTCTCTCTTTTCAGCTCCAACATTCTGGGCGATCATGCCCGCTCCGCCCTGGGCAACCGCCATGACAAAAATGTTGGAAAGATGGTAAACCTTATCACCAATTGAATAAGCTGCCGATTCGGCTATTCCAAACTTATTTACCTGGCCCATAAGGAACAGCTGGGTCACCTGGATGAAAAGACCTCTAAGTGCCATTGGAAAACCTATCTTCGCAATTACAATCATCTTTTCTTTAATGATCTTAAAGCTTCTCAGCTTAAAATCAAAGCCAAAGGTTTCCTTATGCCTGTACAAAAGGACCAGGGAGCAGATAAGTGAAAGTCCTTGTCCCATAACTGTTGCCAGAGCTGTTCCGGCAGCGCTCATATTAAATGCAGCAACAAAGACAAGATCCCCGATCAGATTGAACGCAGCTGCAATTCCGATGAACATCAGAGGGTGCTTACTGTCACCCATTCCCCTGAGGACAGCGCTGACTGCAGTATATCCAAACATCAAAGGCAGTCCTATGCTTGTAATTCTGGTATATTTTATTGCATCAGCCATAGACTCCTGCGGAGTATTGAAAAGCCCAAGAAGAGGCCTTGCAAATATTATTATAAGACAAGCGGTTATAACCGAAAGGATAAGCATAAAAGAAAACAATGTTCCTATTGCTTCCCTTACGTCATCCTTTCTTTTTGCTCCTGTAAGCTGGGCAATGAGAGTCTGTCCTCCCCCGGCAAATGCTGTTCCTATTATTGCAAAAAGGTTCAGCATCTTTCCGCCCATGGTCACGGAGACAATCCCAGCACTTCCTACAAACTGGCCAATGATTATTGTATCGATCGTATTGTAAAGACTATTTAAAATATTTGCCAGAAGGAAGGGTGTGAAAAATCTTATTAATAAAGGCATTACAGGCCCGGTCGTGAAATCCAGGCCCATATTTTTTTTACTCTGTATCATAATGCGGCAATTCTATCACAAAAGGATATAAAAAAACAACGAGACGTCTCGCTGTTCTTTTTTATATGCGGCGAAAGTTCTATGAAGGGAGGAAACTTCCGCCGCATTAATTTAAAATTTTATTAATTAATTTCTTCGCATCTGCAGCAAGAAATAAAGTGGTTAGGCTCAATCTCCCGAAGCTCCTGTGGCTCATGGCATGCTTCAGTTGCGTAAGGACATCTTGGTGCAAATCTGCAGCCAGGGCCCGGATTAATGGCTGATGTGATCTCACCCTTAAGGATGATTCTCTTCATCGGCTTATCAATATTTGGACTTGGTACTGCTGAAAGCAGAGCCTTTGTATATGGATGAAGCGGTCTCCTAAACAGTTCTTTTGATGGGCTTGTCTCTACAAGCTGACCAAGGTACATAACCGAGATGTCATCACTGATGTGACGAACAACCGAAAGGTCATGTGTTACGAACATATATGTCAGACCAAGCTTATCCTGAAGATCCATAAGAAGGTTAAGAACCTGTGCCTGGATACTTACATCCAGCGCTGAAACCGGCTCGTCACACATGATAAACTCTGGATTCAGAGCAATCGCACGGGCAATACCTACTCTCTGTCGGCGTCCTCCGTCCATCTCATGAGGATATGCCATACGAAGACGGTCCTCAATTCCTACTATATCCATCAGTTCCTCAGTACGCTCATCGATTTCTGCTCTTGAGAACTTATGTGCCTCAACCAGAGGCTCCTTAATGGTGCTGTAAACGCTCATACGAGGGTTAATTGATGAATAAGGATCCTGGAATACGATCTGCATGTGCTGTCTCAGCTCACGCAGCTGCCTTCCCTTTATGTTTGTAATGTCTCTTCCGTTAAGAAGGATCTTACCATCTGTTGCATCAAGCAGCCTGATGATGGTTCGGCCGAATGTACTTTTACCACATCCGGACTCTCCAACGACGCCCATGGTACGGCCTTTTTCAATCTTCATTGAAATGTCGTCTACTGCATGGTTTACGCCGGCTGCAACATTAAAGTATTTTTTCAGATGCTGAATTTCAAGAAGTGCCATATTTATTCAGCCTCCTTTCCTGCACCTGCTGCAAATCTGTTGCAGCGTACAAAATGTCCCGGCTCCATCTCAACATTTTCCGGAATACATGCGCGGCATGCGTCTGTCGCGAACTCACATCTTGGTGCAAACTTACATCCTACTGGAAGATTTGTAGGATCTGGAGGAAGTCCAGGTATTGCTGAAAGTCTCTTGCTTTCATCCTCGCTGTCAATGCTTGGAATAGCTCCAAACAGACCATTTGTATATGGGTGGCTTGGACGGTGGAATATCTGCTCAAGGCTTCCTGACTCGATGATCTCACCGGCATAAATAACTGCAACCTTGTCGCACATCTCGGCAACTACGCCCAGGTCATGAGTGATCAGGACCATGGCTGTTCCAAGCTTTTCTCTCAGGTCTTTCATCATGTCAAGAACCTGGGCCTGGATTGTTACGTCAAGGGCTGTGGTTGGCTCGTCTGCCAGAATGATCTCCGGATTACAAGCCAAAGCCATGGCGATGACAACTCGCTGCTTCATACCGCCTGAGAACTGATGCGGATATTCAACAGCACGCACACGCGGAATACCAACCATCTCGAGCATTTCATTCATACGCTCTTCTGCCTCTTTACGAGTGCAGTCAGAGTGAAGCTGGATATTCTCCTGAATCTGTTTTCCTACTGTCATTGTAGGGTTCAGGGCTGTCATTGGATCCTGGAAGATCATGGCAATCTTATCACCACGGATGGCAAGCATCTTGCCTTCAGGAGCTTTAAGGATGTCTCTTCCGTTAAACCAGATATGTCCGCCTCTTACCTTTGCAGGTGGGTCAGGAAGGATACGAAGGATAGACTTCGCTATAGTTGTCTTTCCTGCACCTGTCTCTCCAACCAGACCCAGAGTCTCACCTTTTTCAAGTGTAAATGAAACTCCATTTACAGCCTTAACGACAGCGCCGCCTGAAGTATATTCAACTACAAGGTTATCTACAGCGAGGAACTCTTTTCTAGGTTCAGCTCCATCATCGAAGTTCCTTCCATGACGGCGTCTCTTCTCGCCTTTATTTGACCAATCATGGTCATGTTTCTTTTTCTTTTCAAAATCTGCCATATCTCGCACCCCCTTACTTCTTCAGCTTTGGATCAAGTGCATCACGAAGTCCGTCACCAAACATGTTGGTTGCAAGAACTGTAATGGCGATGCAGATACCAGGTGCTAACATCATGTGTGGATACAGCTGAACAAATGACTTTGCATTTGAGATCATGGCTCCCCACTCTGGAGAAGGCGGCTGGATACCAAGTCCGATATAGGACAGACCAGCTGCACCCATGATAGATCCACCGATACCCATTGTTGTACTTACGATTGAAGGTGAGATAATGTTTGGCAGCATGTGCTTGTACATGATCTTCCACTTGCGGCAGCCGATGGCTGTAGCGGCTTCCAGATACTCCTGCTCACGCTCTCTCAGACACATTGCACGGACGCCTCGGATCTGATGAGGTATGCCTCCGACTGTCATGGCGATGATGGTAGGAACAAATCCACCGCCAAGAACTGTTGAAAGCAGAATAGCGATCAGGTTACCTGGGATAGCTGTCAGGATATCACAGATACGCATGCAGACCATGTCTACTTCTCCACCAATAAAACCGATCAGAGAACCAAGTGCGAGTCCGCATACAACACCGGTGATGGCTGACGCAAAACCAAGTGACAAACTGTTTCTTGCACCATAAAGACATCTTGAGAGGATATCTCTTCCGAACTGGTCACATCCCAGGAGATGTTCAGCACAAGGAGTTGCCTTAACTGCTTTAAAATCCATTTCGACGTAATCGTAAGGTGCAATAAGCGGTGCAAATATGGCTGCGAGTACCAAAAGTAAGAGTACTATCATACCAATAAGTGCTACAGGGTTAGTGCATAGTCTCTTCATTACCTCAAGAAACATGCTTTTTTTCTTTCTTTTCTTCCTTACTGTCTGAGGAACAGCTGCAGTCATTGTACTCATACTTTTGCCCTCCTCTTAAATTTCAGGAAGCCGGATGCCTGTTTTGTATACTGTGCCTTAATACGAGGATCAATGTATGCATAAACAAGGTCGACAATAACCATGATCACGGCTGAGAACAATGCCATTACCAGAATACATGCACGGACTACAGGGTAGTCGCACTGGCTGATGGCATTTGTCAGATATGTTCCAATTCCAGGGAATGCAAATACTGTCTCAATGATAACAGTTCCTGAAAGAACTCCGGCAAGACGTCCGCCCAATGAGTTGATTACAGGGATCATTGCATTTGGCAACATATGCTTGTAAATAACAAGTGTATGTGGTACACCTTTTGCCTTAGCTGTTGTTACAAAGTCAGCTCTCATTGTTTCAAGAACTGCTGAACGTGTCAGTCTGGCGTTTTGGGCTATGCCTCCAACCGCACTGGCGACGACAGGCATGATCCAGCACTTCCACGAATCAATACCGAATGCCGGCAGCCAGCCAAGAGTTGTTGAAAACAGCTGTACCATAAGGAGTGCCAGCCAGAAACCAGGGATGGAAACCAGGATCATGGCCAGGACCATCAGACCCTGATCCAGTACACTGTTTCTATGCAGGGCACAGGCGATACCGATAGGAATACCCGTCACCGCATCAATAACAATGGCCAAAATGCTCAAAAGTACTGTTCTTGGAAGTCTGTCAACAAACTGCGACATAACGGGCAGCTTGTAATAGAAAGATGTACCAAGGTCAAATTTAATAAATGTATTATAAAGATATGTTCCAAGCTGTACAAAGAACGGCTGATCCAATCCGAGTACATGCCGCTGGAACTCTATTTCTTCCGTAGTTGCATCGGCTCCGGCTGCAATCTCAGCAGGATCCTTAGGAACGAAATAAAGAACTGTGAAGATCAGTATCGCAACACAAATGGCAATAATGATCAGCCAGAATATTCTTTTTATTATGTATCTCCACATAATTTACCCATCCTTTTTTTATACGAGTTAAGGTCTCGGTTTTCAATATTTAACGAGTTTCAATTGCTCTTTTATTTTCTTTTCTAAGACAAGAGCACAGCTCAATCAAGAGCTGTGCTCCCTTTTACTTTATCACAATATATGATAAGTTTTCAAATTATTCCTGAGCGTATACGAATCCACCAGGGACAAATGCATTCTTACCATTTCTGCAGATAGCAAGGATGTCCTTGTTAACAACGTTGTTGATCCATGTTGTGCAAAGACCCATGTCATAAGCGTTATCGAAGCAGTGCTGCATCCAAGCGTCTACGTTCTCATCTGTATGTCCATCAAGTGTATTCATTGTAGCAAGCATGTCTGTCCACTCATGATCTGTTACATAATCAGTGTAGATGATACCTGTTGTTGAATCTTCGCCCCATGCACGTGATACCTGAACTGCGCCGCAGTAGCTTGCGCTGTTTCCGATGTTGATATCGAACTCACCGTTTGTCTTAACTGTGTTGAATGTGCTCTGGTCACATACATTAAGTGTGATGTTGAAGCCTGCTGCTGTCCACATTGTCTGAAGGAGCTCTGCTGCATCACCGAGTGACTGCTGGCAAGCAAGTACAAGCTCTTCTCCGTTGTATCCGGCCTTTTCCATGTACTCAGCTGCAAGCTCAAGGTCATAAACGTTCTGATAGTTGTCAGCTGTCTTCCAGCTTTCAAGAGCATCTGCCTGTCCTGCGCCGAACAGAGAGTAAACGATTGTTCCGTATGAATCACCGCCCATTGCATCTACGAAGCTCTGAGGATCTGTAGCATAGAACAGAGCAAGTCTCAGATCCTGGTTACCCATGAGGGACTTGTCAGAATCATTGTTAGGACTGATTGCGATACAGCCTGACTGCAGGTAATGGATGATATTGAAGTCATCTGCATACTGTCCGCCTTCACTGAAAAGTGGAAGGTAGTCAACTGCGATATCCTGGATGGCATCAACTTCGCCTGTCTCAAGAGCAGTTACCTGCTGAGCCTTGTCATCAAGTGTAAGGTAGTTGATAACATCAACGTTCTGCCATGTAAGTCTGTTGTCAGCATACTCTTCAAGATCTGCTGCCCAGTAATCATCATATGACTCTACTGCAAATACGGAACCGGAAGTAAACTCTTTAAGAGTATAAGGACCTGTTCCGCACTCATCTTCAACAAGTGCTGTAGCGCTTCCATTAAATCCAGCCTCAGTCATGACAAAGAAGTCTGCAAAGCAGTCATCAAACTCACGAAGCTGTGTAAGTTCTCTCTCGAAGTGGAAGATCAGTGTGTAATCATCAACAACTTCACATCCAAGGTATACGGCACGTGCACCCTTGTTGGACTGTACATTTCCTTCGATACCTTCATTCTTGTTACCGGCTACATAGTCCCAAGAGAACTTAACATCAGAAGCTGTCAGCTCATTGCCGGCATGATCCTTGACTCCCTCATGAATATGAACTGTGTAATCGCCTGTACCTTCTTCATGGTCGCATCCCGGAAGGAAGTTTCCATCATAAGAAGCATCTGCGATAACGGCCTTTACATCGCCTGAGTAATCATCAAAGTCATACAGCTTCTCATAAACTGAGGAAAGGCAGGCAGCAACCTGGCTTGTCCAAGGGAACAGAGTAAGAACTGAATCTTTATTGATTACGTTAACCTCAGGGTACTGAACTGTACATTTCTCAATTACTACTGAGTCATCCACATCAATAACACCCTGCTCAGCTGTTGTTGTTTCTTCTTCAGCTGCTGTTGTTTCTCCTCCTTCTGCGGCTGTAGTTGTTTCCTCACCAGCTGCAGCTGTTGTTGTAGTAGTTGTTGATGAGCTACCACAAGCTGCAAGTGACATTACAACCATTGCCAGAGAAAGAATAAGTGCTAATACTTTTTTCATGATCATTCTCCTTTTTAGTCAAAATGCCTATAATTAGACCTTGTAAATATTATAAATCCGAGCACTTTTTTTAAAAGTAAAAAAGTGTCACAAGAGTGTTAACCATAAGGTTACAACTTTTTTCTGCGTTGTAACCTTCAGATTACAACCCGCCCTATTTTAATACTTCAAATTGTCAGTTTTTTCCTATATAATGCAAGCTATGGAAAATTGGAGCTGGGATGATCTAAAGCCCAAAAAGAAA
>R11__coassemble_702_pt1 | contig 20851 bp, 16 predicted proteins | sample R11__metabat2_high_PE_009 | metagenome-assembled genome bin R11
GTCCGAGCACCATGGCAGCGCTGATTAACAGCCTCCAGATGGGATTCAGGACTCTGGCTATCCAGAAACGGTCAGGTGAGGTATGGACGGTCCTGGCTTCGGTCAAGACTGAATTTGAAACATTTGAAGAGGCTCTTAATAAAATGAAAGGGCACCTTAATCAGACCAGTGACGACCTGGAAAAACTGATAGGGACCAGAACGAGAGCCATTGAACGCAGACTCCGGGAAGTGCAGCTGCTGGAAAATGACAGCGTGGACGATATATTTGAGATCGAAGACATTACCGCAGCGGATGATCAGCAGTAAAATATCAGTCTGCATTGCAGATGCTGAAAAATAAAAGAGGTGTGCTATGAGCGAAGAGAAAAAGATTGAATCAATGGACGATTATGCTGCAGAGCTTGAGGATTCACTGAAAAGAATCCATGCAGGTGACGTAATGGATGCCACGGTGGTGGCATTCGACGAAGAGGGCGTAACAGTGGACCTTAATTATTACGCTCCGGGAAAAATTGCTGCAGGCGAAATGAGCGCTGACCCTAATTTCAGCGTAATGTCAAACGTGAACATAGGCGACCAGTTTAAGGCAGTCGTGCTGCAGGTAGATGACGGCAGCGGAAACATTGTTCTTTCGAAAAAAGAAGCCGACCAGGACTGGGCCTGGGACAAGCTTACCCGAATGATGGAAGATAAGACCATGATAACCGGAAAGATTGCCGATGTCTCCAGGGCGGGCGCCACCTTGTATGTGGAGGGCGTCAGAGGCTTCATCCCTGCATCCAAACTGGACATAAAGTACGTAGAAGATACGGCGCCATACCTTGGAAGGACCGTAAACGTGCTTATCAGTGAAGTCGATGAAGAACAGCATAAACTGATACTCTCTGCAAAGGAAATACTGACCGAGGCAGCTCTTCAAAAGCGCAGCGAGGGCGTAAAAAAGCTTCAGGTGGGTTCTGTCGTAACCGGAACGGTGGAAAGCCTTAAAGACTATGGCGCATTCGTGGATATCGGAGACGGCATAACCGGGCTCCTGCATATCTCGGAGATCAGCGAAAAGAGGATAAAGCATCCGAAGGTTGTCCTCAAAGAAGGCCAGCAGATTTCTGTAATGATCATGAAAGTAGAAGACGGCAAGATCAGCCTCTCAATGAAGGCCATTGCCGCAGCCCAGGCCGAAGAAGTGGAAGAAGAAGCCCACGAGTACAGGAGCGAATACATCCCAAACAACCCATTCGCCGCACTACTCAAGGACATCAAACTGAAGTGAGCCGGGGGACGGGGTTAGTGGTCCAATCACTTGATTTAAAAAGGTGTTTTATGAAAAAAGTATCAGCAGCAGTGTTGATTGCGGTGCTGGCTTTAGCTTGCTGCGGCTGTGAGAGCAAAAAAACTCAGGCAGAGGAGACCACATCATATGAATACATGACCGGCAGCAGTGCAGAAACGTTAACGACGGTTGAAACTGAAGCAGTGGAAACAGATTCATCGGTTCATATAGTAGATACTTCCATAGATGATGGCTTTAGTGAAGGCGATTATCATGGAACATTAGTTATTGAAAAAGATGGTAATTATTACAGCGCTGATACATATTATACGGACATTTCAGGCGACGGTGCCGGTGCACAGCAAATCGTTGATAACGAGGAATCAGCAGCATATTTTAAATATGACAATTATCATGTATACGCCGATCATGACAACACAGGCTTTAGTATATTAAGCACTATTGAAGTCGGAGATGAAGCATGGCTTTACGAAAGAAGTGAAGACGAAGACCCTGCAGATATCCTTCTTGAAAAATATAAGTGCGTCAGAGTATGCCCGGGCTATAATTACGGACACATTTTTGATGAAAATATGACTGACATATCCGATTTAAATGATGGAACAATCTTAATGTACACATGCTCGGGACAATATACGATATATATGACTTTTTGTGAAGTCGCAGAGGATTAAATTTCATTGACGTTTAATGAACCAATGAACCTTTATGTGTCAGATATATAAAAATAAAATTAAAAGAGAGGCCATAATAATGCGCAGCAGAATCATACGAAATATAATAGTAATTACAATCACTGTAATATTAGTCTTTGTTAATGCGGTCAGTGTTTATGCTGTAGATTACAACGTTGTTAAAGAAGATTATCTGGAAAGTAAAGAGACTTATGACACTTTGACCGAACAAATTTCTTCTTTGGAAACAGAAATAGACGAACTAAATAGTGATATTGATGCGAATGAAAGCAAAATAGAATCACTTAAAAAAGAAAAAGAAAATCTTGAAAAAACACTTGAAAGTGATGACTATGAATCGGTTCTGAAGGCTTATAACGAAGCAAAAACTGAGTTGGACCAGTCAAAAAGCGCGTATGAAAAGATGGAAGCTAAATACGAGACTGGCGCATTTGGATTTTATCAATGGGTAGCGGATACTTATCCTGAATATAAGGAAGACGCGGAATTAGCATTGAAAATATTATCAGTAGGACAAGATAGTGGATATTTGACAGATGCATCAGATATATCAGGTGCTACAAGTATTCCTGGTATGATGAGCGCAGTTGAGTTTTTCAGGTCTTATAATGGCTTGGAAGTTTTTATTGGCAATAATGTGGTAAATACGAGTTTTGCGGCAACTGCTGAGTGTCAGGTTCGTGTGGAGTATGCTTCGTCTGCTTATAATCACTATTCTGGAGATTTTGTTTTAAATCTTAGTTCTGAGAATTTAGCTTTTGGTAAAGAAAATTTAAGTAATTATGTTTTTGATAATGGGCGTGTTAATATTTTAGATAGCCCATATACGATTACTGCGCCGACAACATCTTCAGAAGATGATTATAATGATTGGCTAGAAAAAGAGTTGGCAACTGGCATTGGTGATGCTATTGATTTTGGATATGGCGCAACAGCGTTTAGTGGTTTGTATTTTCATGAAAAATATTATTATGATAAAGGGGAGTATTTTTCTGATACGTCATGTATCGTAGGACATTATGTGAATATATTAAGTAACAATGGCTCTGGCACCATTATGGGCGCTGCCTGTTCTGCTGAAGGCGCCAAGGCTATAGGCCAGACATGGTTCTTGCGAAATGATAACTTATCAATTTCTTTGGAAGAATATTCGTCTGTTTTAAATGCATACTATTATGATTATTTAAAGCGAGGCGAAGTAATTGAAAGATATGAAAATGCCATTGCTAATTATAACACTATAAAGGAAAGTTCAGATATTATTACAGCAATAACAGAAAAAGAATCTGAAATTGCATCTTTACAGGAAAATGTAGATACTAATACAAAAACTGTTAATGAAAAAGAAAAGGAACTTAGTAGCTTAAAAGAGGAACTTGAAGAATGTTCGGCAAAATATGAATATCTTGCAGCGGTATATTCACAGTATAATCCTGGGGATACAGAAATAGAGTCAGCTGAAAATACTAAAAATGGTATAAAAATTACCTGGTCAGATATAGCTTATGGCGCAACATATAATGTGTACAGACGTGTTTCCGGAGAAACTGAGTGGACATGTGTAGGAAAGACACAGGATACATCATATGAAGATACTACAGTTACAAACAACAAGATTTATGAGTATACCATTCAGGCTGTTACTAAGAATGATGGGACATATGGAAATATTGTAAAATCAGTTCCACGCCTCGTTATGTCTACGCTTTCGCAGACTTCTTATAGTGATGATGTTGAAAGTTCTGATGGAACTCAAACTGTGAGATATTACGCACGCGAAGTATCTTGGAAAGCGGTAACAAACGCCGACTATTATAGTGTATATATCAAAAATGATAATGGTGTATATGAATGGCAGATGGACACTACGTCCTTATCCGTTCTTATACGTAGTGCTACACATGCTGCGGCATATCCAAATTTGACAGCGGATATAATCGTGGCTGAATCTAAAACATACGATATATTAGTTGTACCGGTCGCTAACGGCAGTACTACTTCGTTGGATAGAGGAAAAACAAAGTCGCTGTCGATAGGGCAATCATATCAGACAAACTATACCGCAACAGCCGTTTTAACTGACAGTGGTGTAAGAATTACCTGGGGGCAGCAGGACTTTCCGGTAGGTGCATATTTTGTGGTTTCCAGAGATTGTGAGGAAACAGGCGATTATGGTGTGGAGCTTACAAAAACTGCAGGATATCTGTACGTAGATAATGATTATGATGAAACACAAGTATACCATTACTACGTAAAAGCATATGATATTAATGGTAACGAGCTGGCTTTTTATGATGCGGGCGAAGTGTGCACAGGTACGGAGACGGTGAGCCTGTTATCTGTTAATGCTTCTATGGCAAGTCTTGCAGAATATGATGAATTAAGCAGTGGTACTTCGGCTGATTATGAGAGCGCCCAAAATGCTTATGAAGCTGCAAAAACAGATGTTAATCAGGCATATGCAGATTATGTTGCCGCTCAAACTGCATATGATCAGGCAGAAATTGCGAGCAAACACGCCCAGGTTAACGCAGATGAGGCAGGAAAAAAGGAGAGCGAGGCAAAGGCAGCATTTAATCAGGCTGTTGAAGATAAAAAAGCTGATGTTAATGTTCAGCTTGATTCTGCAAACACTAATTGTTCCAATGTAGAAAAGCTTTACACAGAAGCATGTGAAGAATATGAAACGATAAAAAGCACGATCATAGATGCGGCAGCTGAAGAATACAACAGTAAAATTTCAGAATATGAAAAACTATTAAATTCAAAAATAAGCGATGTTGAAACAGAAATTCAGGATTTGTTGGAAGAACAGGCCGAGTTGACCATGGCTTACGATAATGAAGTTATAGAATACGATAAGGCTCAAGCCGAACTTACTGAATTAAATAATCAGCTGGCTGTTTTGGAAGAAGAATTGGAAAATTCTAAAAATGCAGAAAGTATAATAGCAAATTCGGATGAGTATGCGGCATACAGCTCGGCATTGGATGAATTCAATGCTGTTAAAGCAGAATACGAAACAGCTGTAACAACTAAATCTGATTTAGACGGGCAGCTTGCAGCGGCAGAAGATGAACTTGCAGCACTTAACAAGAAAAACAGTGAACTGGAATCTCAAATAAGTGCGACTAATTCACAATATGCAGAAGCATACGAGGTATTAGCTGCGAAACATAAGGAATGCAGAGAATATTATGATGATCATGTAGTTCCGATTATCGAAAAATATGATGCTTCACCGTCTGAATACGGCGAGGAATATAATTCAACACTGGCAGCATATAATACAAAAACAAAAGAACTGATGGATATGATTGACAGTATGCCTTCAGCAAAGACATTAATTGCACAGCAGCTGGAAACTCAGGATCAGATCGATGATAAACAGGCTGAAGTTGACGCACTGACCAGTAAGATCAATGTATATTCTTCAATTTATGCATACATAATCGGCGATTATAATGAGAAAAAGACAAATTTAGATGAATGTGAAAATGCGTTAAATGCATTGAAAAACGGGATCAGAAGTGTTGATGAAGTTAATGAAGACATATCAGCTGTAAATACACGTATTGCGGAAATTAATGCGCTTACGGCACCGGAAAGCGGCAGTACATACGAAAAATTGACAAGCGTCATTGCGGATTATAACTCGGCGGTAAATCATAAAGCATTATTAAACTCGTATGAACTTGATGCAGCCTTAGCCGGAGATATTGATTCTTATTATGGCACTGATGCAGATTTGGCGGCAATTGTCAAACAAATTAAAACTGACAAAATAATAATGCAAACTTCACACGGTGAATTACTTGAGCAATTGGAATCGCTGCAAAAAGAATCGGATAATGGAAAAGATTTAAGTGGGCAGATTGCCGAACTCACCGACAAGAAGACTATTGCAGAGAACTATGAAAAGCAGATTGAAACAATTAAATCTGAAATTTCTGATTTGAACGGTTCTTTGGACGCGCTTGATAAAATTAACCTGTCGAAATTAATTGAAAAAGCCAGCAGTGAAGATAATACATATAAAGATGACCTGCTTAATGATGAAATTTTGATAGAGAATTTTGAACAAGTATATGAGTATTATCAGCAGTTGACTGCAGCGGAAAATGCAGAAAATGCTTTGGCCGGTGCTAAATCTGCTTTGGAAGATGCTCAAAGCGTTTACGACAATGCATATGCAACATTTAGTACAGCGAGGGCTAATTTAAACAAATATACAGACGGGCATGTTAAATCTACTATCGTTGAGGGTGTGGATGCAACGTGTGAAAGTGCAGGATATTCACAGAGTGAAGTATGTGCAGAGTGCGGAGAAGTTTTAATCGAATCAGTCGAAATCCCAAGGCTTGATCATGTTTATTCGGAGGATATAGTAACTGATGCTGCCGCAGCACCTACATGCACTGAGACCGGACTTACGGAAGGAAGCCATTGTTCGATATGCAGCAAAGTCATTACTGCGCAGACGGTTATTCCGGCGTTAGGTCACGATTATCAGGATGTTGAGGGAACATACAAAGCACCTACATGTACAGAGGCCGGTAAAGAAGCTGATCAGAAGTGCAGCAGATGCAACAGTACTGTAACGGGAGCCATTATCAAGGCAACGGGTCATACAGTCGTAACAGACTCCGCTGTGGATGCTGCTTGTACAAAGACCGGTCTGACCGAAGGAAGTCATTGTGAAGTATGCGGCAAGGTAATAACAGAACAGCAGATAATTCCGGCACTGGGCCACAAGCTTACTGAGACAAAGGCAGTTTCAGCGACCTGTGAGGCAGCAGGCAACAGTGCATACTGGACCTGCACGACCTGTAAAAAGTACTTTAGTGATGCTGAAGGAAAGACAGAGGTAGCAAAGGACAGCTGGATCACTGCAGCCCTTGGCCACGATAAGGTACAGCATGAGGGCAAAGATGCAACGTGTACAGAGTCCGGCTGGGATGCATATGAGACATGTTCAAGGTGTGATTACACCACATATAAGGAGATTCCGGCACTGGGCCACAAGCTTACTGAGACAAAGGCAGTTTCAGCGACCTGTGAGGCAGCAGGCAACAGTGCATACTGGACCTGCACGACCTGTAAAAAGTGCTTTAGTGATGCTGAAGGGAAAACGGAAATTGAAAAGGACAGCTGGGTAATCCCTGCGAGTGGTCACAATTATGTAAAGGGTGTCTGCACTTATTGCCGGGCAGTAGATGCTGACTATGTTCCGAAAGACGGTTTCGCCCTGGAAAACGGTAGCTATAACTACTATAAAAACGATGAGTTAATGTCGGGATATACGGGCATCGTAAAGGATAATATTGATGGGACAACTGCATGGTATTATGTAAAGAATGGCGTCTACACTAAGGCAACAGGTCTTGCCCAGAAGGCGGACGGTTCTAGCAGTACGTGGTACTATGTAAAAGGCGGTAAATATGTCAAAACAGCAACAGGCCTTGCCCAGAAGGCGGACGGTTCTAGCAAGACATGGTACTATGTTCTTAAAGGAAAGTACACAAAGAATACCGGAATAGCCAAGAAGGCGGACGGCAGCTCTTCAACATGGTTCTACGTAAAAGCTGGAAAATATGTAACCGGAGTGAAAACTGTATGTAAGAAGGCCGATGGAAGCTCAAGCACGCTATACTATGTAAAGAACAGCAAGTATACCAAGGCCACAGGTACTGTTACGATCAGCGGTGTTAAATACAAGGTCACAAAAGGTGTGGCTGTAAAGGCCTGAAAAGCATATAAATGTTCAGTTGATTTATTAGGGGGGAGGTCCGCCAGGCGGACCTCTTCGCTGCATCCGGGGTGTACTAAAAACCGCTGCGCATTTTTGTTAAGGAGAAAAATATGAAAAAGTTCATAAGCTTATTGCTCACAGCTGCCATGGCAATGTCACTTGCAGCATGTGGCGAGGCAGCCACAACTACATCTGGAACATCAGCAGAGGGGACAAAGACAACTGATGCGGCCGCAAACGTTGAAACAACCGTTTCAGAAGGAACCAAATATGCTGTCGGTGAGGCATGGACAGTTGACGGCCAGTGGACACTTATGATCCTTGGTGCAGCAGAAACCGATGAACGCAGCGAGTATTCTGATGAGACACCGGAAGCTGTGTACATCGTTGATTATGTTTATACAAATGGCGGTTATGAAAGTGAATACGCCGATGGTCTTTGCATGTACATAGAGGATACCGTTGTTGACTCAGCAGGAAAGGCGGGCTACAGCTACCCGGGATCAATCACAAACATTCCCAGGGAGGCACCCGTTGGCGCAACATGCCGGGCACAGGCCTGCATAGGTGTTGACAATGCCGGCACGTTTACATTGACTGTTGCCGCATATGACGGAAATGATAACATACAGAGTGCCGATTTCTTAGTTGACCCTGCGGCAGAATATGCAGACTATACACCACAGTCAGCTGCAGCGGTCTCTGCTGCAGATTATGACATGGGCGATACCTGGACAGTTGACGGACAGTGGGAGCTTACCATAAATGGTGTACATACAACAGATGAACGTAACGAGTATTCATATTACAACCCGGCTGCAGTATATATTGTAAATTACACTTACACAAACCTTGGATATGAAAACGACTATTCAGACGGTCTTTATATGGGCATCGACGACACCATTGTTGATGCTGAAGGCTGGATGGGGTACAGCTATCCGGGCTCAATTACAAATTACTCACAGATGGCACCTGTAGGCGCCACCTGTGACGCCGAAGCCTGCATAGGTGTTGACCACGCCGGCACTTTCACGTTGTACGTTACTGTATACGACGGACAAGGTGAGAAGCAGACTGCGTCTTTTCTTGTTGCAGCAGAATAGCTAGATATACCGGAGGTAATCTGCCCTCCGGCACTCATTTATGGAGAAAATTTAAAGACACTGCATAAAGCAACAGGCCCTGCATCGTCGCAGGGCCTGTTGCCAAAAAGGGGCAGAAATACAACGCAATCCAATTTCAACCGAAAAATGCTTTACCGGAAACAATTGTCGTTCGTGATCAAATTTATCAAGAGTCCGGAAGAGTATCTACAATTGGGGGATGCAGTTATATACCTCCCCTTCCTATTGAGGCTATTGTAAAAGAAAATATTGATGGAATTCTTAATTCAGGTGGAGAAGCGATAGATACTGCCATCGAATTGTGTATGTACAGTATGAAAACACAGGTTTTTATTGATGGAAATAAGCGGGCATCTGTTATATTTGCCAATCACTATTTGATAGCTCACGGGCAGGGTTTTCTTGTGATCCCTGAAAAACACGTGCCCGAATTTAAGAAAAAACTGGTAGCTTTTTATGAAGGAGAAGAAATCAGTGTAATCAGGGATTTTTTGAAAAAGAATTGCTGGAAAACATTTTAATGCGATTTTACCGATTTTGTTCTGAAAATACTTGACCCAAGGGAGAAGTTTCCAGATGCAAGTGAACACATATGCAGAGATTCGTTTTATCATGGATGGGTTCGGCAAGGTGGTTCTTCTGACATTTTGGAATTTTCAAAAAATGCCACACACGCATTGCGTGAAAAAAACAATAACATGATATAATAGCAAAAACGCATTGCGTGGGAAATGGCATGCAAAAACGAACTTAACGATAAAGAACAGGAGAAAAATGGATACAGCAAATAAAATAAAGAGGTTAAGGGAAAGCGTAAATATGACACGCAAGGAGTTTTCCGAGCATACGGGGATACCGGTAAGGACAATTGAGGACTGGGAAGCCGCCAGACGGACGCCACCGGAATATATACCCCGGCTGATAGAATACCAGCTGAAGTATGAGGCGTTGATTAAGTGAATGTTACGGTTTCAGGAAAATTTACAGTATTTTAACTGTCTCGTTAAGATAGACAGTGTTATAATTTGGTAAGGAGAAAACAAATTGCAGGTTGATAATGAAATTGAATCGAGCTTGTCAAAAGCAGAGAAGGAAACACAAATTAACCGTAATCTGATTTTTTCAGATAAGTTTGTCAGAGGTATTCAATCCTTGAATGAAAGCAGGGAATGCATCAGGGTTATAACAGAAGTGGCCAGGAAAATGCTTGAACATCACAACGGCGACAAATATGAAGATTTGTACTTCATTGACGCAGTCACTAACAATTACAGATACCAGGATAATTACCATGCTGAAGTACAAAAGGTGGAACCCACGAGCGAAATGCTGAAGATGCTTACAGAGAACCCAAACATCATTGGGATTCACAATCATCCGAATAGCACCATACCTAGTTTGGATGATTTTCATGTCTGTAAGGAACGCAATTATAGATATGGACTTGTTTTTTGCCATAATGGGAGTATATATAAATATAAAGTTGTGGGACCACTTATCGATATTAGCATAGATTGTGCCCGTCAGATTTATGAAAAGGAAGAATATATTTCCTTAACGAACCTGCAATCTTATGAGGATATGAAAAATGCGCACATTGCGCATATTAAGGAATTAGAGGATAATCTGCTGAATGCAGGTGTTGACCTTTCGGAGGTGCTGATGTATGAAAGATGAAAAAATATATCGTGAAATAGTAAGAAAATTGGGTTTTGAGCCTAAGGATTATGTTTTTGTGCAAAGTCACACAGAGAATGATCAGGATGAAAGCCCGTTTTCCGTACTCACATTAGAGGAACTGCGTTTTTTGAAGAAGAATGATTATTTTCAAAAAAGTGTATGACTTCATCTGACGTAGGTAAAGTCTGTTCTGAATTGCGCAGCATCTGCAGATGAATTAGAAGATTTGGAGACAACAAAAGGCCCTGCACCCCGCAGGGTCTTTTGTTAAAAAGGGGGAATTGAAATTTTATGTTAACTGTGTGGCAGTGTTTTTCCTTGTAGGAGCCATATACAAATATTTCTTATGGCATTGTCCGGATGTGTTATTATATCCGCAGGAAAAAAGGCATGGGAGAGGTGTCAATGGAAACACTCAGGTGCGTGGTGGAGCGCATAACATATCAGAATGAAGAAAACGGCTACACTGTCATCAAGTGCGCCGTCAGCGGCGCACAGGACCTGGTGACGGTTGTCGGGACCATGCCTGAGACCCATGTCGGTTCCGTGCTCCTGCTGGAAGGTTTCTGGAAGATGGATGCGAAGTACGGCAGGCAGTTCTGCGCAGAAAAGTATGAGGAAGCCCTGCCTGCGACTGTGTACGGCATAGAGAAGTACCTGGGTTCCGGCCTGATAAAGGGCATAGGCCCGAAGTTTGCCCGACGCATAGTGGAGCGTTTCGGGAAGGACACACTGGATGTCATCGACTTCAGCCCGGACCTGCTGATAGAGGTACCGGGGATAGGGCACATCCGTGTGGAGCGCATTAAGAAGAGCTGGGAGGACCAGAAGGAGATAAAGAACATCATGCTGTTCCTGCAGGGGCATGATGTCAGCACGCGCCACGCGACAAAGATATACAAGACATACGGAAATGACAGCATAAACGTTGTGACGGAAAACCCGTACAGGCTGGCGGATGACATATGGGGCATAGGTTTCAGGACAGCCGACACCATAGCTGAAAAGCTGGGCTTTGAAAAAGGCAGCTTTGCAAGGCTCAGGAGCGGGATATTCTATACCATGAATGCCCTGGCTGACGAGGGACACTGCTTTGCGCTTAGGAAACAGCTCATCGAGGCCGCAACAAAACTCCTTGAGGCAGAGGAGGGCGAGCTTGAGATAACGCTTGACGAGATGATAAGGACTGAGGACGTCATACTTGATGATGATGCGATATACCTCCCGCCGTTCTACTTCTCCGAGACCGGCTGCGCAAAACGCCTGCTGGCCCTCCTGCACGCCGAAAGAAAGGCACAGATAGACACTGACAGGGTGGTGGACCGGATGAATGACGGCAGCATCACATACGATGAAGTACAGTTGGAAGCAATACGCACGGCTGTGTCATCAAAGGTGATGGTCCTGACGGGCGGCCCGGGAACGGGAAAGACCACGACCACGCTGGGCATAATAAAGGCGTACCGGCGCGCAGGCTGCAGCGTGCTCCTTGCGGCACCCACTGGAAGGGCCGCAAAACGGATGTCGGAGGCAACGGGGATGGAGGCAAGGACCATCCACCGCCTGCTGGAATACAAGCCGCCGGAAGGGTACAAGAGGAATGAGGAGAACCCACTCGAAGGTGACGTGCTGATACTTGACGAGTGCTCGATGATAGACATCCTGCTGATGTACAACCTGCTGAAGGCACTGCCTGGGCACATGACACTGATAATGGTGGGCGACACTGACCAGCTCCCTTCAGTCGGGGCAGGGAATGTGCTGCCTGACGTCATTTCTTCCGGCAGGATACCGGTCGTCCGGCTGACAAGGATATTCCGGCAGGCACAGGGAAGCCGCATTATAACCAATGCTCACAGGATAAATAGGGGCGAAAAGCTTGACCTCAGCGGAGGAAAGGATTCTGACTTCTTCTTCGCAGCCAGGGAGACCAATGAGGAGACCGTGGACACAGTCGTCAGGTTCGTCAGGGAAAACCTGCCACGGTATTACAGGGCGGATCCGGTGCGTGACATACAGGTGCTGACACCGATGCAGAAGGGCGTGTGCGGCGCATCAAACCTTAACCAGCTGCTGCAGCAGGCACTTAACCCACAGGGATACTCCCTAAGGCGCGGAGGTACGGAATACAGGGTGCGTGACAAGGTGATGCAGATAAGGAACAACTACGACAAGGAAGTGTTCAACGGCGACATAGGCACCATAACGGATGTCAACCTTGAGGAAAGGGAACTGACCGTGGAATTTGACGGCAGGTACATCACATATGATGTTTCCGAACTGGATGAGCTGGTGCTGGCATATGCAACGACCATACACAAGGCACAGGGCAGTGAGTACCCGATAGTGGTCATTCCGGTAACGATGAGCCATTTCGTGATGCTCCAGAGGAACCTCCTGTACACCGGTGTCACAAGGGCAAAGAAGATACTTGTGCTGGTGGGTGAGAAAAAGGCAGTGTATTACGCGGTAAAGAACGTCACGACTGACAAGAGGAACACCAGGCTTGCACAGCGGCTGGATCCGGGTCTGGGGATGCAGCCGATGGAAGGATGAGGCAGGAAACGAGAAGAGATAACGGATAGCAAGTAAAAACTCGCGTGGCTGGCAGGCCAACAAAAAGCGCATTTATGCGCAGCTAGTAGTATTAGGGCTATGCCCGAAACGGAAAAACCACCCGCTAGGCGGGTGGATCATTATTGCTCACGGCGTGTTAAAAATATAATTTATCGCGTCTAGGGCGTTTGCAAAATAAAAGATATTTGTGCCAGTGGGTGAGATGTGATATTTTATCGATAGTTATACATACATTCATTGGTTAATTTATGCGGCATGGGCTCATCAGCAGAAGTTAACACAAATTGAAAAATATCTAAGGGGAGATTAAAATGAAAAAGATAATGACAGGAAAGATTGGCAGCTTTGCTAAGAGGGCGGCTTACGTCTTTATGGCAGCGGTTATTGCGCTCGGAACTTTTGCCGGGGTCAGCGCTCTTGAAAGCGTTGAGACACAGGCTTATACGGCTTCCGTTTCTATCAATAATTTTGGACTGAACTCGTATGCAGTCACGCTTTATCCCAAGGAAACATTCACCCTGCGTACAGGTAACGTGGGAACTGTCACATACAGCAGCAGCGACACAAGCGTTGCCTCTGTATCTACAGCAGGCAAGATAACAGCCAAGGCTGCAGGCAGCGCTGTGATCACGGTCACCAGCGCTTCTTACGGTTCAAGGCAGTGCCAGGTCCTGGTTGCAGCTGATGACGGAACCTATATTGACACACTTGACAACCAGATTGATTACAAGATGTCGACCAGTGAAGTAACCCTGACAACCAGCAGGGCAGTCATCAATATTGACAGCGGAATCGCATATTCTGCGAATCTTGTAAATATCATAGACAACATAATGACCGCCATCGAGAGTGTGACAGGCTATAAGTTCATCACATCTGATTATCCGGACAGGGTGCAGATAGATTTCCAGTCAGTATACATAAGCCACGCTTACGCTACCGGTGGCAGCGGGGTTCTTTTAACCCCAGACGAAGCAATTCCTGAATTTACAGACAACTATGCGGTCATTGCACATGAGCTTACTCATATAATCCAGTACAGAAATACCGGTGGACAGTCCCTTATGGCAGAAGGCTTTGCGGAAATTTTTGAAAGCAAGGCTGTAGCCAAGGCCGGTATAAGCAGCGACTACAGTATAGATGAGGACATGTATAGTTTATATACATATTCCAAAGATGGCGTAAATTATTATTCTTCAAATCGTGAACAGGTACCGTTTTCCGGCAGCAGTCAGTATTTTGACCTTACTGCTGATAATCTCGAAGAAATCCTGTGCGAAACTGATGACATTCATCAGATCAGCTACTTTGTTGCAAAGTACATAAGTGAAAAATATGGCATATCCAAAGTAAAGGAGATCATGTCTGCCGTCAATTCGGCAGGTGCCGGAAGCTCAATTGAGACTTCCTATGAGATCATGGTTTCAAAGACTGCATCTACCTTCGCCTCGGATTTTGCCGAATGGTATAACAGCATTACAATTCCGTTATTTGACACTGTGGATGTTGGCACCTCTGCTTATGTCTATGGGCACTGTGCTTCAGTAAAATGGCTTGAAAAATTTACAGTTTTCCATACATCCTACAACAGGCTTATTTACAAGAACAGCATTACCATTGACCTGACAAAGGCAATAGCTTTTGCCCAAAACGTATATGGAAAGAAATACTGGGGAATGGATATTTATCTTGGGGGCGGCGGAACTGCCGTGTTCTATGATGCAGACGGAAATGTCCTTCTTAAGACGACGCTGAAATCCGGAACTTACACGGGCTCGAAAGGAGCAGTTTATGACAATGTTGAGCTTTTTACTGTAAAGGGTGCTGTGAAGCTTGTTGTCATCCAGTCGGGCACAAACCAGTTGAATATTCAGAACCATACTTCTGCGTCAATGTGGGCTGAAAGTACCGAAAAGATACCTGCCAGGGTGATAAGTGACCCTGAATCGGTTACCGTAAATGAAGGCGAAAACGCAACCTTTACTGTTGATGCAGTCGGCACAGATCTGACATATATGTGGTTCTATTATAAGGACGGGGATACCAGTACAATGCACCTTGCAGACGCTAACTGCAACGGTCCGTCACTTACACTGACTGCCTCTTCCGAGATGAACGGAAACCAGTATTTCTGCCGGGTAACAGATGCAAATTACAATTATGTCTACAGCTCTATGGCTACGCTGACTGTTATATCACCAGATGTTAAGGTTACCGGCATTACTCTTAACAAGACTTCAGGCGGACTTGCCATAGGAAAATCAGCCAGGCTTACGGCAACTGTTTCACCATCAAACGCTACCAACAAGAATGTGATCTGGGCAAGCTCCGACACTTCCGTGGCAACAGTTGACCAGAGTGGCCTTGTGACTGCTGTCAGTTATGGCAAGACAGTGATCACTGCCAGGTCCGAAGATGGCGGAGCAATCGCATCTGCAGATATATCGACGCTGTTCGGCGATGTAACGGACAGCAGCAAATACTACTACAAGCCTGTTTACTGGGCAGCTGACAAAGGAATTACAAAGGGTTATTCAACCGGAGAATATGCCGGACAGTTCGGTGTCGGACTGCCCTGCAACCGCCAGGAATTCACCCTTTTCATTTACAGGCTTGCAGGCAGTCCGACAAAGTATGATAACGGAACCAAGATCCAGGCCGATGATGCCAACGTGTTCACAGACGTTGCAGCTTCCAGTCTTTCGACCAACTTCAAAAAAGCCATTGCATGGGCGATCGATGAGGGCATTGTAAAGGGTTACACAGCCGAAGACGGCACAAAAACTTTCGGTGTCGACGGCGCCATAATCAGGAAGGATGCCTTGATCATGATCTACCGTTATGCCGGAAAGCCAGCCGTTAAGTCGTATGCGAAAGTGAAAACGTTTATAGATGTTGAGGGAGTATTCAGCAAGAAGTCAGATACATACAATGCGATTGCATGGGCAGCTGAGAAAGGAATCACAAAGGGCTATACTTCTGTGGACACACTGCCGGAGGGTTATAAGGATCTTGAGCTACCATGTTTCGGCTGCAGCATCGAGTGCTTCAGACAGGACATGATCACGTTCCTGTACAGGGCGTTTGCGAAATAAAGGATGAACAAAATTGAAATAAAAGCAGAAATGGCCACCTTTGGGTGGCCATTTCTGATGAGGGAAAAAATAATGAAAAATATAATATATTTATACTACAAGTTGTAGGAGTATTCTGTTTCTCTATGTGACAATGGTACACTGCCAGGCTTAAGTGAAACTAAAAGTAAAAAATTGGTACAAAAGGTGCAAAAGTGCAGCTTTCATGCAGAAATGCCTTTTTACTGTCCGTGTTATAGGACAATGAAAGGTGTATAAGTATAGTCAGAGAATCAGTACATCGTCAGTACAGGACGGAAAATTAAACCACAGGTTTATGGTTTCCGTCTTAGAAAGCGGATAGAATAACATATTGGCACCATATGTACAGTATATGCAGAAGAGGCATCCCAATTACCGGGAGGTGAGAACAGACAGGGAAATGCCGGCAGTAAGAATCCAAAAAACACAGATCAAATAACGAAAGGCGTTGAAACATGGTAAATACCCATATCTCAGAAGTTAACGGACCAAGCAGGGAAGAACTGGAGACAGTTGTTGAAGTGGAAGATGTCGTTGAGGCGTATGAAGCAGCGGATGTTTATACGGATGACAGCCTTGCGATGTATGTGAACGAGGCACGGAAATACCCGCTCCTTACAAGGGAGGAAGAGACAGAGCTTGCAAGACGCATCAAAGACGGTGACAGCGCAGCAAAGGATAAGTTCATCAGGTCGAACCTCAGGCTGGTTATCTCCATCGCGTACGGCTACCGCGGCATAGCGCCGGTGGATGACCTGATCCAGGAAGGAAACATAGGACTCATGCGTGCAGTGGACAAGTACGACTGGCAGCTGGGGTTCAAGTTCTCGACTTATGCCATATGGTGGATACGCCAGTCAATCCAGCGTGCCATTGCAGACAAGAGCCGCAGCATAAGACTGCCGGCGCACCTGCATGAAAAGATGAATGCATACAGGAGGAAAAAGCAGCAGCTGACTAATGAGATGGGGGTTGAGCCGACAGTAAAGGAGATAGCAGAGTACATGGGAATCGCCGCCGAAAAGGCCTATGAGTTTGAACAGGGCCTTTCAGATGCCATATCCTACGATGTGCAGATAGGTGAGGATGGGGAGAATACTCTTGCAGATATCCTGGAAGATGAGAACACAAAGGGACCTGAAGAACTGGCGATGGGTAATGCACTTTCAGATGCAGTCGAGGAAGTACTTTCCATGCTCAGCGACAAGGAGGCCGGCATCATCCGTTATAGGTTTGGGATAGGAGAGGATGAACCTAAGACGCTTGAGGAAGTGGGGCGGATATACGGTGTCACAAGGGAGCGCATACGCCAGATAGAGGTAAAGGCGATGCGCAAGCTCAGTGCACCAAAGAGCAGACGTATCCTTGAGGCATTTGCAGACGGCCTGTGCGGATAAAAAATTGTAAATACTCCTTTACAAAGGCAATTTTTGGTGGTAAATATATAAATCCACACAAAAACACTTCAGCCTTGCATCCCCCGGAGGACAGAGGTGCCCGATAGCCTAAAGGCAGAGGATGTTGTAACGCGATAACAGTTCAATATTACACATGGAGGCAGAAGAATGGTTTTTCCAACGATTGACGTAACGGCAACCGGAACACGCATCAGGGACTACCGCATGGCACGGCACATAACCGTGGAGGAACTTGCGGATTACATGATGACCTCGGCGCAGGCCATATACAAGTGGCAGCGCGGGGAATGTCTCCCTTCGGTCGATAATCTGCTGGCACTGAGCAGGATATTCGATGTGAAGATAGACGACATCATATGTGGAGACGAAAGGGAGGGCGAAAGCCCTCCTGCTTGCATTTATGGGCAAAACCAAGCGTTTAAAATGATGCAAAATGACGAAAAAAGGCGAAAAAGGCGCAAAAAAACCACACAAAAAAATTTTCTGGGAGTCCCATTTTTGGGACTCCTTTAATGTTATTCTTATTCCAGATAAAGAAATACACAGTTTTGGAGGCGGAATAATGAATAGAAAAAAGAAACCTGATTTAATTCTTTTGATAATTGGAGTTGCAGTCATAATTATTGGTTTTAGCGGAATTGGTTACATACCGGGCAGACCTGCAGAGTGTTCAGGGGTCTTTGCGCTTGTAATGGCTGTAGGAGTATGTATCACGTCTTTTTACGGAATGTCCTTCAGGTCTTATAGGAAATGCAAAAGAAAGAGAACCTCACTGCAGAAACGCATAACTGACCGGAAGAGGATTTATAACTTAACTGAAAATAAACGAAGCGCAGCATAAAATCAGAAAGGAATGAACATCATGAAGGGTTATACGACACAAGCGGGTTATATGGGTCTGGTAAATGGCACATACATGCTTTTTTCCTGTGAAGAAGATTATCTTGAGTACATGGAATAGCAATAATTGCTCTGGCCGGTATGTGAAAGGCATGCCGTTTGGATAGAGAAGCCTGAAGGGGGACGGCAGCGGCGGAATTTCGCAGCTGCCGTTGGCTTTGTAAAATATAATTTTAATTTAAACTGTCAACAGGTTTGGGCTTATGGTATCATCTCTTTGTATTGAAAGGAGATACGGGCAGCAAAATGGAAGGCAGCAACCAAAAAGTCAGGCTTTTATATCTTATGAAAATCCTGCATGAGAGAACAGACGAACTGCATCCGCTCAGCATGGAGGAGATAATAGGCGCACTTGGCGAATATGAAATAGAGTGCGAGCGCAAGGCAATATACAGGGATCTGGAGATTCTTAAATTGTACGGTGTGGATGTAATTGGCCTGAAAGAACAGCGAAATTACCGTTACTATGTTGGAAAGAGAAGATTTGAACTGGCAGAACTGAAACTTCTTGTAGATTCTGTTCAGGCATCTAAATTCATCACGGCCAAAAAGTCACGGGAACTTATAAAGAAGATAGAAAGTCTGTCAAGCAAATATGAAGCTAAGGAGCTGCACCGCCAGGTATTTGTTACAGACCGCGTAAAAACGGAAAACGAAGGTATTTTCTATAATGTGGACCGCATTCACCAGGCGATTGACCGCAATAGACAGATATCTTTTCAGTATTTTAATTGGGACAGAAACAAGAAAAAAGAACTGAGGCGTGGTGGGGCAAGATATGCACTGAGTCCATGGGCACTTCTGTGGAACAATGAAAATTACTATTTGATTGCTTTTGACAGCGCAGAAGAAAAGATTAAACATTTCAGAGTCGATAAAATGCTGCATATGGTCATTGAGAACGAAGCCAGGGAAGGACAAAGCGAATTTAAGAATTTTGACATGGCTGCCTATACTAAGACTGTTTTTGGAATGTTCAGCGGTGAGACAAGAAATGTTAAGCTTAGATGTGCAAATTACATGGCAGGAGTCATGGTCGACCGTTTTGGTAAAGACATAACAATGATCCCCGATGGAAATGAATTTTTCACAACCCGTGTCAATGTTGCTGTCAGTGGGCAGTTCTTTGGTTGGGTACTGGGTTTAAACGGGGCTGTAAAAATAGTCGAACCTGAGGATGTGGCAGAGCAAATGAAAAAGACTTTGCTGGATGCAATTGGGCAGTACTGTGATCAGGAAGAGCTGCCTTCGGAAAGGGATAAAAGTAATGGATGATGAATATATGAGAATGGCCGAGAAACAGATAAGCTCCGAAGGTGTTTTTGATGGCGTTATACTGCATATTTTCAAGGATGATGTGGAGCTGCCGGACGGCAGAAAGTCCACAAGAGAAGTGATAAGACATATTGGGGCTGCCTGCGTGATCCCTGTAACTGATGATGGCAGAATCATTCTCGAAAGACAGTACAGGTATCCGATAGATAAGGTTATTACCGAAATTCCGGCAGGGAAATTGGACTCAAAGGATGAGGATCCGCTTTTGGCTGCTAAGAGAGAACTGAAGGAAGAAACCGGTTATGAAGCCGAAAAATGGGTGAATCTGGGATTATTCCATTCCGCCTGTGCCTATTCCGATGAAACAATCTCAATGTTTCTTGCGACAGGCCTTCATAAAGGGGAAAGATGCCTGGATGAAGGAGAATTCCTTGATGTGATAGAAGTTCCGTTTAAAGATGCAATAGAACAGGTGATGGAGGGGAAAATCACTGACAGTAAGACACAGACGGCCATACTTAAGGCTGCGAGAGTATTAGGGTATTAGGCGGCGTTTTTATTTGCATAAAAGCTGCCTTGTGGTTATAATTAACGAATTGCAGATTAAAGTTTGGCTGTACCAGCTCACTTTGTTCGCCGCTAAACAAAAAAATGGCCAAATGCAAGCATTTGTGAACCTGATTGGGCTACGAGCTAAACCACTCACAGCTCACTACGTTCGCTGTTCGTGATCAGCTGTCGCTGATTAATTAAAAAAATACCCGCCAAAGCTGCGCTTAGTCGGGTGTGGGCGGTCGCCGAATGTGCACGTAAACGTGCCCGCCCGGCTCGTCGCTAAATAATAAACTGGGCAAATGAAATCATTTGTGAAACTGATTGGGCTACGAGCTAAACCACTCACAGCTCACTACGTTCGCTGCTCGTGATCAGCTGTCGCTGATTAATTAAAAAAATAAAAAAATGGCCAAATGCAAGCATTTGTCCATTTCCTTATTTTTTTAATTGTTTAGCTCGTAAC
>R11__coassemble_703_pt1 | contig 20837 bp, 21 predicted proteins | sample R11__metabat2_high_PE_009 | metagenome-assembled genome bin R11
CTGCCGCATGGTCTGCGGCAGCCTTTGCTTATGTTTAGATCATATACGTTTTTTAGAAAAATTTAAAATCAGCATTCAATCTTATGAATCCAGCCTTCAGGAGCTTCTATAAGACCCTGCTGAATGCCAGTAAGAGTATCATAAAGCTTCTTGGTGATAGGTCCCATTTCATCCATGCCGGCAGGGAAGGTAATAACCTTATCTTTTGCGACAACGCGTCCTACAGGAGAAATAACAGCTGCAGTTCCGCAAAGACCGCACTCTGCAAAGTCTTCAAGTTCATCAAAACGGACAGGTCTGTGCTCAACTGTAAGCCCAAGATACTTTTCAGCAACCTCTACCAGAGAACGTCTTGTGATTGATGGAAGGATTGATTCTGACTTTGGAGTTACAAGCTTGCCGTCCTTTGTTACGAACAGGAAGTTAGCTCCACCCGTCTCTTCAACATATGTACGTGTTGCAGGGTCAAGGAACATATTCTCATCGAATCCGCCTTCTTTAGCAACCTCATGAGCATGAAGACTCATTGCATAGTTAAGACCAGCTTTGATATGGCCGGTTCCGTGAGGTGCTGCACGGTCAAAGTCGCTGACGCAGATAGTGATAGGCTTAGCGCCACCCTTGAAGTATGGTCCAACAGGTGTACAGAACATACGGAACTGATACTCCAGTGCAGGCTTAACTCCGATTACCGGTCCTGATGCGAACATGTAAGGACGAATGTAAAGAGTTGCACCTGATCCGTAAGGAGGAACAAATGCAGCGTTTGCCTTAACAACCTGCTCAACAGCCTCTATGAATTTCTCTTTTGGAAAAACAGGCATTTCAAGACGGGCTGCAGAGTCCATCATACGCTCAGCGTTCATGTCAGGTCTGAATGTAACGATGTCACCATCCTTTGTGGTATAAGCCTTAAGTCCTTCGAAAACTTCCTGGCAGTACTGGAGGATGCCGGCACACTCATTAATGGTAACGTTAGGATCAGAGATCAGCTGGCCGTCTTCCCATGCACCATCTTTGTAATTTGCAACGTAGCGGAAATCTGTAACTATGTAGCCAAAGCCGAGATTTCCCCAATCAATATTCTTCTTTTCCATTTGGTATATCCTTCTTTCATAATTTACATCCCGCCATCAACTGGCTGGGTGCATAAAATGTTTACAAAATAATACATAATTATAGTCATATATCGCACTAAAATCAACTCCCAAACGTCCACACTTCCTCGATGCCCTGTCAGCCTAATGAAATCCATCTCGCCTTCCGAACGGATTAAATTAAAACCATTCTGATGCTGCGATTAGCCGGGCCTGGCTGGCACAAAAGCAGAAAGGTTTGAATGAAAAACATTCGGAACATGCCCTGGATTTCGTTAGTCCGCCCGTCATTTGAAGAAGGTGAGCCAGGGGGACATCAAGTCCGTGGCCTGGCTCAGGAGTAATGAGAAAAGATTTCTTAAGGAAATCTTTTCGAATGCTCCGGCCTGATGAAAATGATGGGCGGGCTTTAGGAAATCCCGGCATGTGAAGGGTTTTTTCGTAAAAAGTTTTCTTTTTATGTGCCCGCTGGCCCCGGCCTTCTGCAAAAATTAAATGGGGCGGCCGTGCGGCAGCCCCTGAGGGAGTGTATTTAATATGAGTATGTCTATTTATTTGTTCTTGATTGCAGCCTGTGCAGCGGCAAGTCTTGCGATAGGAACTCTGAATGGTGAGCATGATACATAGTTAAGACCAAGCTCGTGGCAGAACTCAACTGATGTTGGGTCGCCGCCATGCTCGCCGCAGATACCTACGTGAAGCTTAGGGTTAACAGGTCTTCCGGCCTTGATGGTCATATCCATGAGCTTTCCGACGCCTGAACGGTCAAGTCTTGCAAACGGATCATTCTCGAAGATCTTGTTGTCATAGTATGCATTCATGAACTTGCCTGAGTCATCACGGCTGAAGCCGAATGTCATCTGTGTCAGATCATTTGTTCCGAAGCAGAAGAAGTCAGCCTTGGCAGCAATCTCATCAGCAAGGAGTGCAGCACGGGGGATCTCAATCATTGTACCTACAAGGTAGTTGATCTCAACACCGCCGGCAGCGATCTCAGCATCAGCGGTTTCAACAACGATCTTCTTAACGAAGTCATATTCCTTAACATCACATGTAAGAGGAATCATAATCTCAGGAAGAACCTTGAACCCAGGGTGAGCCTTTGTTACGTTAATGGCAGCACGGATGATGGCCTGTGTCTGCATTACAGTGATCTCAGGATATGTGATGGACAGACGGCAGCCTCTGTGGCCCATCATAGGGTTGAATTCCTTGAGAGACTCGATAATAGCCTTAACCTCATCAACGGTCTTGCCCTGTGCAGCTGCAAGTGCAGCAATGTCCTCTTCCTCAGTAGGAACGAACTCATGAAGAGGTGGATCCAGGAATCTGATAGTTACAGGATATCCTTCAAGGGCCTCGAAGAGTTTTTCAAAGTCGCTCTGCTGATATGGCTCGATCTTTGCAAGAGCAGCTTCTCTTGCTTCCTTTGTATCTGCGCAGATCATCTCTCTGAATGCGGCAATTCTTATAGGATCAAAGAACATGTGCTCCGTACGGCAAAGTCCGATTCCTTCAGCACCAAGCTCTCTTGCCTTTCTGGCATCTTCAGGAGTGTCGGCATTTGTACGAACGTGAAGAGTTCTGAAGCTGTCTGCCCACTTCATGATGCGGCCGAACTCGCCTGCTATGGTTGCATCAACTGTTGGGATCAGGCCATCATAGATATTTCCTGTTGAACCGTCGATGGAGATGGTGTCACCTTCATGGTATGTCTTGCCGGCCAGTGTGAACTGCTTAGCTTCCTCATCCATGTTGATATCGCCGCAGCCTGATACGCAGCACTTACCCATTCCGCGGGCAACAACTGCAGCATGGCTTGTCATGCCGCCTCTGACTGTCAGGATACCCTGGGCAGCCTTCATACCTGTGATGTCTTCAGGAGATGTCTCAAGTCTTACAAGTACAACCTTTTCGCCGCGCTCTGCCCAGCTTTCGGCATCATCGGCTGAAAATACGATCTTTCCGGCAGCGGCTCCAGGAGATGCACCAAGACCCTTTCCGATAGCTTCAGCCTTCTTGATGACAGAGGCATCGAACTGCGGATGAAGCAGAGTGTCAAGGTTACGAGGGTCGATCATGAGAACGGCTTCCTCTCTTGTCTTCATGCCTTCATCTACCAGATCACATGCTATCTTGAGAGCAGCCTGGGCTGTACGCTTTCCGTTACGGCACTGGAGCATGTAGAGCTTTCCGTTTTCAACTGTAAACTCCATATCCTGCATGTCGCGGTAATGCTTTTCGAGAACGTCACATACATTTACGAAGTCTTTATATGCCTGAGGGAACTGCTTTTCCATCTCGGCGATAGGCATTGGTGTACGTACACCGGCAACAACATCTTCGCCCTGGGCATTCACAAGGAACTCACCCATCAGCTTCTTCTCGCCTGTCGCAGGGTCACGGGTGAATGCAACACCTGTTCCGGAATTGTTGTTAAGGTTACCAAATACCATAGGCATGACGTTAACAGCTGTTCCCCATGAATAAGGGATGTCGTTGTCACGTCTGTAAACGTTTGCTCGAGGGTTGTCCCATGAACGGAATACGGCGCGGATTGCTTCGTAGAGCTGAACCTTAGGGTCTGAAGGGAAATCTTCACCGATCTGCTTCTTATATTCAGCCTTGAACTGTTCAGCCAGCTCCTTAAGGTCTGCAGCTGTCAGGTCAACGTCAAACTTAACGCCTTTTTCTTCCTTCATCTTATCGATAAGCTGCTCGAAATATTTCTTTCCGACCTCCATTACAACATCTGAGAACATCTGAATGAAACGTCTGTATGAGTCATAAACGAAACGCTCAAACTTAGGATCAGGGTTGCCTTTGATCATTGCGGCAACAACGTCGTCGTTAAGTCCGAGGTTAAGGATGGTATCCATCATGCCCGGCATAGATGCACGTGCGCCTGAACGAACTGAAACGAGAAGAGGATTTTCAAGATCACCGAATTTCTTCCCGTTGATCTCTTCCATCTTCTCAACATTAGCTTTAACTTCGGCCATGATCTCATCGTTGATGATACGTCCGTCTTCGTAGTACTGTGTGCAGGCTTCAGTAGTAATGGTGAAGCCCTGAGGTACAGGGAGTCCGATGTTTGTCATTTCTGCCAGGTTAGCGCCCTTGCCGCCCAGCAGTTCTCTCATTCCTGCGTTGCCTTCTGAAAACAGGTAACAGTATTTTTTACTCATAAAATGCTCCTTTTCTTTATGGCCATGGTAAAGCAACCATATTTATATTTTGTTGAGGTAATAGTAACACAACGGAAATTGTGATTGTATTAGATAAAAACACAAATTGTTTTATATTTATACAATAATTCTTGCGCAATTTGACCATATACAAAATAATGGTTGTTTTTCTGACAAATAAATTATCAGGTAAAGTGTGAAAAAATGGCTGTTTTAAGGGACTTTTTCCAGGTGACAGATAAGTAAGTATTGATAAAAAAACAGAAAAAAGGTATAGTCATAAAGAATTGTATAAATATTTAAACAAAAAACGAAAATAATTAACACATGGTTAAACTTTTCGGGATCTTTTAAGGAAAAGATACAAAGTTGGGGAACATGGAATTTAAGAGAGCAAATATCAAAGTCAACGGAATAGTACAGGGCGTTGGGTTCAGACCATTTATTCATAAGCTGGTGCTGGAGTGGGGGCTGGCAGGCTGGATCCGGAACACTACCCTGGGTGCGGAAATTGAAGTTGAAGGAAAGGTTGACGCCATAGAAAACTTCGCAGGCGACATGAAGTCCAAGGCACCTATCCTGGCCGCAATCGAAAAGGTTCAGATTACATACTTTGATGATCTGCGGATGTACAGCGGCTTTAAGATCGCAGAGAGTGATACAGAGGGAAAACGAAAGGCCTTAGTCTCACCTGATGTTTCTATCTGCCCAGACTGCCTTAGAGAACTGAATGATAAAAACGACCGCAGATACAGATATCCATTCATCAACTGCACAAATTGCGGACCGCGTTTTACGATCATAAGGGATATTCCATATGACCGCAAAAATACAACGATGTCTGAGTTTCAGATGTGTCCGGAATGTACATCCGAGTACAGCAACATCGAAAACAGACGTTACCATGCTCAGCCGGATTGCTGCCCTAAATGCGGACCGGACCTGGAATTTTTAGATGACCTGGGGAATCCTGTGGCAAAAAAGGCCCCAAGGGTACAGAAGGTTGAAGTGCTGGATGCTGCAAATGTGGTTGTAGAGTCGGTGGGCGGCGGGCCAATCGACCAGGCAATCGAAGCCCTGACACAGGGAAAGGTTGTGGCAATAAAAGGTCTTGGCGGGTTCCACCTGGCGGCGAGATGCGACGACGAAGAACTGGCCGGGCTTTTAAGAATGCGCAAGCAGCGGGATGAAAAACCGTTTGCAATAATGGTTAGGGACGTGGAAACTGCCAGGAGATTTGCTCAGGTAGGAGATGATGAAGCAAAGGCACTTGAAAGCTTCAGGCGACCCATAGTCCTTCTTAGAAAATATGACAGGAATGACTTCCGATATATCAGCGAAAATGGATATATTGGGGTAATGCTTCCCTATACTCCTCTTCATTATCTGCTTTTAAACGGAGAACTTGACAGCATGATAATGACAAGTGCCAATCTTTCCGACATGCCTATTATCTACAAAAATAATGAAGCAATTACAAAACTTCATGGAATAGCAGACTGCTTTCTGATGCATAACCGGGAAATAGAGACCAGGTGCGATGATTCCCTGCAGTGGGTGATAAACGGAAAGGAATACCATGTAAGAAGATCAAGAGGATATGTTCCGGCACCGATAATAATGCCGGGCGCTGATGGGATACTGGCCTGCGGCGCTGAGCAGAAGGCATCGTTTGCAATGGCAAATGACAGTTACGTGTTCTTAAGTCAGCACATAGGCGATCTGAAAAATGTAGAAACTTTTGAAAACTATGAGCAACAGATCAGCCATTTCGAAAAGCTGTTTGATGTAAAGGCCGGAAAAATAGTCTGCGATCTTCATCCGGATTTCATGTCGACGGAATATGCTGCGGCAAGGGCACAGAAAGAAGATTTAAAACTTGTCAGGGTGCAGCATCACCATGCCCACATGGCATCGTGCATGGCAGATAACAGGATTGATGAAAGATGCCTTGGAATAATATGGGACGGAACAGGTCTTGGAACCGATGGAACCATATGGGGCAGCGAATTTCTTGTCGGAGATTTCAGCGGTTACAAGAGATGTGCCTCATTTAAGAGCATGAAGCTTCCTGGAGGAGACCTGGCGGCAAAGGAAATCTGGCGAGTCGGCGAAGCACTGCTTAAAGAGACCGGAATCGACAGCGCAGAAAGATTTAAAGGCGACATGGCTGACAGAGTCAGACAGATGATAGGCTCTGACATAAATTGTCCGCTTTCCTCAGGAATTGGCAGACTTTTTGACGGAGTTGCTGCAATAATGGGACTTAAAGAAGTTGTTTCATATGAAGGCCAGGGAGCAGTCCTTTTGGAGGCTGAGGCTGAAGACTGTGATGAATCCTATCCGTTTGAGATAGTAAAGGTGCCCGGAACAGAAAAAAATGAAATGATGGAAGAGGCCGGCGAAATAAGCTGCAGTGAACGGTTGACAGTTGACTGGAATGGCATGATACGCGCCATCTGGCAGGACGTGAGCGCTGGCACGGAAAATGCAAAAATCGCCGGGAAATTCATGAATACTCTCGTTGAGGCAGCAGTTTGTGTCTGCAGTAAACTGAGGTTGACTGAGGCTGTTAATAAAGTAGTGCTTTCAGGCGGTACATTCCAAAATATGTATATTTTGGAAAAACTGACGGCGGCCCTGGAAAAGAGGAGCTTTGAAGTATACAGGCATACAAAAGTTTCATGCAATGACGAAGGTCTTAGTTTTGGGCAGTGCGCTGTATGTGCCAGGAGGTACCCCGGATGACTGAAAAATGAACCATATGCCGGAAGACCGGCAAAAAATCATGAAATTTCAGTCACTTGAGTTGAAATAAAAAGTGAAAGTGAGGATGGGACATGTGTCTTGCAGTACCGCTTAAAATAGTAGAAATAAATGGAAACGAAGCTACCGGCGAGAGGGACGGTGTCAGCAGAAAAATCCGGGTGGACTTCATAAAAGAACCGAAAATAGGAGATTATGTCATTGTACATGCAGGCTTTGCCATTGAAAGGCTTCCTAAGGAACAGGCCGAAGAAGACATAGCAGCAGCCAATGAGGTAGAGCAGGTCCTAAAGGAAATGTACGAGGAAGATCAGGCCCGCAGGGCAGTAGAATAATGATAACGGCAGGAAACGGTAATGAGCACGCAGGTAAGTGTTGAAGGCAGGAAGAAAATTCTTCAGGCAATCTCTGAAATGAATATCGGCCAGGTAAATCTGATGGAGGTCTGCGGAACCCACACCATGGCCATTGCAAAAAGCGGCCTGAAAAGTGTGCTGCCGTCTAATATCAAGTTACTGTCGGGCCCGGGGTGCCCTGTCTGTGTGACACCGAATGAAGTGCTGGATGCAATTCTGGCTCTGGCCATGGAAAAGAACGTAACAATAGCCACGTACGGCGACATGATCAGGGTACCGGGAAGCAGACAAGGAGAAAACCTGGCAAAATGCAGGGCGGAAGGGGCCAGCATTGAGATAGTATATTCAGCTTTAGATGCAGTAGAAATTGCAAAGCAGGACCCAAAGCGGGAAGTGGTATTTCTGGGAGCAGGATTTGAAACTACGGCGCCGGGCACAGCCATGGCAGCAAAAGTGGCGGCAGAGCAGAACGTGCGGAACTTTTCAGTACTTTCAATGCTGAAGCGCGTAGAGCCTGCACTTCGTGCATTGATCAGTGACAGTGAGTTTAATGTCCAGGGATTTTTATGCCCAGGACATGTGGCAACCATCATAGGCGAGGAAGGATTCAGATTTCTGACAGAAGAGTTTCACATTCCGGCCGTAATCAGCGGATTTGAACCTGAAGACATACTGATATCAGTCTATAAGCTTGCAAAGCAGATAAAAGAAAATAATCCACATCTTGAAAATGAATACACCAGAGCTGTAATGCCGCAGGGAAATCAGATTGCTCTAAATGTAATGGACGAAATGCTTGAAGCAAGGGATGACCTGTGGCGGGGACTGGGCATGATCCCTTTAAGCGGATATAAGCTGAAACCGGAATATGCAGCCTTTGATGCAGAAATAAAATTCGGCCTTGATATAAAGCCTTCAAATACAAAGAGTGCCTGCAGAGGCGGCGACGTGATCCAGGGAAAGCTCGGCCCTAAAGACTGCCCGATGTTCGGCAAAGTATGCCTCCCTGAGAATCCGGCCGGCCCATGCATGGTATCTTCAGAAGGCGCCTGCGCCGCCGAATACAAATATAACAGCTGAGCTCCGGCTCAACAGCAAAAACATTGCCGCAGAACAATCAGCCTAAAGTTCTTAGCGAAATAGTATGTGAATAATCCCTTCCGAGGACTGTCTGAGGGCACTTGCTTCAAAGAGCGTTTCAAAGCAAGTGCCCGAGTTCCGCAGGAAGGGGTTTGTTTATTCACATACGTATTGAGGTTAGAACTTTAGAGCGTTCTGCGGCAATGTTTTTGATGTCTGAGCCGGAGCTCAGCTGTTAAAGCCTTCCAGGGCGGCGCATACAGCGTGCATGGTCTGCTCAATGCTGAGGCCGTGTTGATCAACAGTGATATCGGCATACTTTTCGTAGAGTGCGCAGCGCTCTCTGTAGAGGTCGGAGAAGGTCTGGCCCTCTTTAAGGACCACGCCCCGGCCCTGGATATTGTTCAGTCTGCGTCTTATGCTTGGCAGTGTCTGCTTCAGGTAGATAATGGTTCCGATCTCGCCAAGGTGTTTCATGGCTTCTTTGCCATAGATTACAGAGCCGCCGGTGGCAATTACCGAATTATTGGTATGAAGATTTGCATTAACTCTGTTTTCAACTTCTATAAAACCTTCCACGCCTTTCTCGGCAATGATGTCTTTCAGCAGCTTATGCTCACTTTGCTGGATCAAAAGGTCTGCATCCACGAATTGATATCCTAAAACTTTGGCAAGTATTACGCCGATGGTGCTTTTTCCCACACCCGGCATTCCTATGAGAACTATATTATTTTTGCTCATTTTTTATGGGTTACAGCCGATTGAAAACAATTTTCTGCTGGCTGTATTTTTCTCCTGTCATTACTTCGATAAAGAGTATAGCATATGGCTGAAAATATTGAAGCATTTGATGAATAAAAGTAAAGATTGATAATTTTTTGACAAATTATCTATATTGATATTTGTTTATCGTTTCTTTTTCGTAAAAAAGTGTAGTTATTTCTTTTAAGTCACATCTATATAATGTTAAAAGATTGTCAATCTGCAGATAGGGGTATCTGCGCCCATTTGGGCAGACAGTCGATTGGTGTGGATTTTTATTTGGAGGAAGATTAATGTACAGGATTGTTCGAAGAAGAGAACTTAATCCGACAGTTGTAATGTTGGAGATAGAAGCTCCCCGTGTTGCCAAAAAAGCAAAGCCGGGGCAGTTTATTATTTTACGCGTTGACTCAGAAGGGGAACGTATTCCGTTAACCATTGCAGGATGTGATAAGGAAAAAGGAACTGTAAAAGTTATTTTCCAGATTGTTGGCGGAACTACTGAGAGACTTAAAAATAAGAATGAAGGCGATTTTATAGAAGACTTTGTGGGGCCGCTTGGAAACCCTACAGAGCTTGAAGGAATTAAGAAGGTTTGCGTAATAGGCGGAGGTCTTGGCTGTGCCATCGCCCTTCCGATCGCCGAGGCCTTTCATGATAACGGAGCAGATGTAACAACAATCGTGGGATTTCGAAATAAGGATCTGGTGATCCTTGAAGAAGAATTTACAGCGGCATCTGACAGACTCATCCTGATGAGCGATGACGGTTCGTTTGGAAGGCAGGGAGTTGTAACCGTGCCTCTTAAGGAAATGCTTGAAGGCGGCGAACAGTTTGACATGGTAGTTGCCATTGGTCCGGTCATCATGATGAAATTTGTTGTGGAAACCGCAAGACCTTTTGGTACACCGGTTACAGTATCAATGAATCCTATCATGATAGACGGAACCGGCATGTGCGGCGGCTGCAGAATGACTGTTACGGAAAATGGTAAAAAGGTTACTAAGTTTGCCTGCGTTGACGGTCCGGACTTTGACGGATACAGCGTTGATTTTGACGAGGCCATGTCAAGAGGCACGATGTACTTTGGCTTTGAGCGTCACGCCCATGAAGAGGCCTGCAATCTGTTTAAAAAGGAGGTAGAGTGATGGCGATAATACCTAACAAACACCCAATGCCTTCCCAGGATCCGCAGGTGAGGGCTAAAAACTTTGACGAAGTTGCTCTCGGATATACGGCAGAGATTGCCGTAGAGGAGGCGAAAAGGTGCCTGAACTGCAAGAATAAGCCTTGTATTTCCGGCTGCCCTGTGAATGTAAACATCCCGGATTTTATCAGTCAGATAAAGGAAGGCAAATTTGAAGAAGCATACCAGGTGATAGCTGAAAGCTCATCGCTTCCTGCTGTCTGCGGACGTGTATGTCCACAGGAGAGCCAGTGCGAGAGCAAATGTACTCTCGGAATCAAGTTTGAGCCTGTAGGTATCGGCCGTCTTGAAAGATTTGTTTCAGACTGGCATAACGAAAACTTTAAGAAACTTCCGGTAAAGCCTGAACCAAATGGACATAAGGCAGCCGTAGTCGGCTCCGGACCTTCGGGGCTTACCTGTGCGGGAGACCTGGCCAGGAAGGGCTACCAGGTTACGGTATTTGAAGCTCTTCACAGCGCCGGCGGTGTGCTGGTATACGGCATTCCGGAATTCCGTCTTCCAAAGGCTATAGTTGCAAAGGAAGTAGAAGGTCTTAAGGCTCTGGGAGTTGAGATTGAGACAAATGTGGTCGTTGGAAAGACCGTAACCATAGATGAGCTTTTTGAGGAAGGCTTTGAGGCTGTTTTTGTAGCTTCCGGAGCAGGCCTTCCAAAGTTCATGGGAATCGAGGGCGAAAGCCTGAAGGGCGTTTACTCTGCAAATGAATTCCTGACCAGATCAAATCTGATGAAAGCATTCAAAGAGGATTCCCAGACACCTGTCATGAAGGGCGGAAAGGTCATCGTTGTAGGCGGAGGAAACGTGGCCATGGATGCAGCCCGCACGGCACTGAGGCTGGGCGGCGAGGTAAGCATTGTTTACAGACGTTCCATGGATGAGCTTCCTGCAAGAGCAGAGGAAGTGGAGCATGCAATAGAAGAGGGCATCGAGTTTAAGACTCTGAATAACCCTGTAAGAATTTTAGGCTACAACAACCCGGATGACAGAAGAGATCCTAAAAACGGATTTGTAACCGGTGTTGAATGTATCCGCATGGAGTTGGGCGAGCCGGACGAAAAGGGAAGAAGAAAGCCTTTGCCTGTTGAGGGAAGCGAATATGTGATCGAAGCCGATACAGTGATCATGGCTCTGGGAACTTCTCCAAATCCTTTGATAAAGAGCACAACGGATGGTCTTGAGACAAACTCTCACGGCGGAATAATAGTAGAGGAAGATACAGGGCTTACATCCCGGAAGGGTGTGTATGCCGGTGGAGATGCCGTAACAGGCGCTGCCACAGTAATCCTGGCAATGGGCGCCGGAAAGGTGGCTGCTGCCGGAATCGACAAGGCATTAAATGCATAAATCAAGCCCAAAATAAATTTTTCAAATGACTGAAATCATATCATTTTTATCTTGATGCAGAGAAAAAGAGTAAGTTTTCAGTCATTTCTTTGAATATGACAAAAAGTTTTCTGTAGGAATATACAAAAAGAGACATGTGTACTAATAAAGAACAATAAATAACAACTTTTGTATTGATAAAAAAACAACCTTATTGTATAGTCTAGGAGGTGAGATTGTATAAATAAAAAAACAAAGATGAATGATTTACATCAATTGATCGAAGTTTTTAATCAGTCGCCGCGAAAGCGGTGATTTTTGGTTTTTTAAAAATCTGGTTTAAATCGGGGGAGACGTGGATAAATATATTTCACTTGATTACGGAAGCGGTGGAAAGAAAACATCAGAGCTGATCGAAAAAATGATTGTGCCGGCATTCGCAAATGAGGCACTTGAGCAGCTCGGTGACGGTGCGGTGCTGGATGGCGCAGGCAAAATAGTTTTTTCCACAGACAGCTTCGTGATCAATCCTTATTTCTTCCCTGGCGGTGACATCGGAAAACTGTCCGTTTGCGGCACGGTTAACGATGTTTCAATGAGCGGGGGAGAACCTAAATACATTTCACTTTCAGCAATAATAGAAGAAGGCTTTCCAACCAGCGATCTGGAAAAAATCATTGCTTCCATTAAAAAGACTGCAGATGCTGCAGGGGTAATGGTTGTAACAGGAGATACAAAGGTAGTCGAAAAAGGGAAAGGCGACGGTATCTACCTGAATACAGCGGGGGTCGGATTTTTAAGACATCCGGGCCTGAGCCCTAAGAGGATACGCAAGGGTGACAAAGTCATTGTTTCAGGTAATGTGGGAGACCATGGAACGGCAGTAATGCTGGCAAGGAACCCAAACCTTGTAAGTGCACCCATAAAAAGCGACTGCGCGCCTTTAAACGAGCTGGCAGCATCGCTTAAAGGTCTGGGTGATGACATAAGAGTCCTGAGAGACCCTACAAGAGGAGGTCTTGCCACAACACTTTGTGAGTTTGTGGAAGGAAGCTGCCTGACTATCGAACTTGACGAAGAGGCGATACCGGTATCCAAAGCAACTGCCAGCGCCTGCGACATACTGGGTCTGGACCCGCTCTATGCGGCAAACGAAGGAAAGATGATCGTCGTAGCCGCGCCTGAAAAGGCAGATGAAGCCCTTCAGATATTAAGAAAGCAGCCCCTGGGCGCAGATGCCGCCATCATCGGAGAGGTTACAGACTCCCATCCGGGCAGGGTGCTGATAAGAACTTCGTTTGGCGGCACAAGAATTGCAACAAAGCTTGCGGGAGCTCAGCTTCCCCGCATTTGCTAAAACATCACATAAAGAAAAGAGGTAAACCATGCAGGAGTATAAGAGAATCGACATCACCAAAGATGAGATCGTTCCTACTGCTGAACGCATGCGTAAGGACGGAGTTCATCTGGCCATGATCCATGCGTACATCGACAAGGATGGCACACCGGTTGTCTCATATGAGTATACGATCGGTGGAGGCATCGAGTCGTATACCGTTACCGGTGAGAGCACTCTTCCATCAATCATTGATATTTATGATCTTGGTGCGGAATGGCCGGAAAGAGAGATCATGGAGCTGATGCCTATCACATTTGAAGGCGTTGACACTTCACAGAGACTGTTCATGCCGGATTCGATGCTGGACGGACAGGGACAGATCCTTGTAACCCCAATGAAGGAACTGATCGCCAAGACACACGGTAAGGAGGTAGAGGAGTAATGGGATACATCATACCTATCGGACCATATCATCCCGCTCTTGAAGAGCCGGTCCATACAAGGCTCTATACAGAAGGTGAAGAGATCAAAAAAGCCGAAGTGTTCATCGGATACAACCACAGAGGAATCGAAAAACTGGCCACACAGAAGAACTGGATCCAGGACATTTCCCTGGTTGAGCGTACCTGCGGTATCTGCTCGCACTCTCACGCCATGAACTATTGTCTTACGGTTGAGGGAATAATGGGAGTACAGGTTCCCAAGAGAGGACAGTACATCAGAGTTATCGTTGCCGAGCTTGAAAGACTTCATTCACATTATCTGTGGCTGGGAATCGCCCTGCATCTGATCGGACACGACAGCCTGTTCATGCATACATGGGATCACCGTGAAATGATCATGGACATGCTGGAAGAAGTTACGGGAAGCCGTGTAAATTATGGCGCATGTACCATTGGCGGAGCAAGAAGAGACCTGTCTGAGCTTCACATCCAGGATATCAGGGACATGCTGGATAAGATTGAAGAGAGCATGAACAGGATCAAGGACATCTGCCTGACAGATAAGACCATAGCAATGAGAACCCAGGGCGTCGGAATCCTGACTACAGAAGATGCCATAAGGATCGGTGCAGTAGGTCCGCAGGCAAGAGCTTCCAACATTCCAATGGATGTACGTAAGGATGCTCCGTATTCAAGCTATGAAGACTTTGATTTCGAGGCTGCCGTATGGCCAAGCTGTGATGTATTCTCAAGAGTTGTAATCCGTGTTCTCGAGAACTACTCAAGCATCAGCATCATACGCCAGGCTCTGGATAATCTTCCTGACGGCAAGATAAACCTTGGAACAAGAATTCCTCAGGTTAAGGCAGGAGAATATATGCACAGATTTGAAGCTCCTAGGGGTCAGCTGTGCTACAAGATAGTTTCTGCTGGCGGCGAAAGCCCTGCCCGTGTAAGTATCCACGTTCCTACATTTAAGAACGCACCTACGGTACCTACAATGCTGGTTGGGAATTCAATCGCAGACGCAGGCCTGATAATTGCAAGTATCGATCCTTGCTTCTCATGTATGGACAGGTAAAGAAATGCATGAGCTTGCAATAACAGAAGGAATCATAGAGGCTGCGGTTCCTGCCGCTGAAAAGGCGGGAGCAAAAAAGATCCTTGAGATAAGACTTAAGATAGGCGAGTTATCCGGAGTGTTTCCTGAATGCATCAAGGAATATCTTGATGTAATAGCTAAGGGAACCATCGCAGAGGGAGCAGTCCTTAAAGTCGAAAAAATACCGGTATCCATAAAATGCCAAAGCTGCGCATATGAGGGAACGATCGAACGAAAACAGATCGGGTGCCCTGAGTGCGGGAGCCTGGATTTCAGGATAACCGGCGGCAAGGAATACTTCGTGGACAGCCTTGAAGTAGAATAGATAATACGGCTGAAATAATGGCCGAAGGTAACAAAGTAAATGGTAAAGGAGGGGGATTTTCTTGAGAAAAACAAAGTTTCCGGCATTCATTGCAACAGCAATCCTGTGCTATGTGTTCTGGCTCCTGATCTCGGGAGGACTTGCAGGACTGATCAAGGGTGAGCCATCACCTGAAGTTTTGATAGCAGGCGCAGTAGTTGCACTTGGAGTAGCGCTTTTTGCAAGCCGGTTCTTCATTCATGAAAAAGCATTTTACCTGCTGAATCCGAAGAGATGGGGATGTCTGATCATCTACTGCTTCGTTTTCCTGTGGGAACTGATCAAGGCAAATGTTGATGTTGCACTTCGTGCATTTAAGAAGCTTCCTGAGCAGTCCGGTATCGTTAAGGTGCCTGTCAGCCTGAAGAGTGAATATGCACAGAGCATGCTTGCCAATTCGATCACACTTACTCCGGGCACTATCACAATGGATATTGCCGAGGAGGAAGGACAGACCTATTACTACATCCACTGGATCAATGTGACAACAGCGGATGGAGAAGCTGCAGGAGAGGCCATAAAGGGCACTCTCGAGAAATGGATAAGGAGGATTTGGGAATAATGGATGCAGGATTTTTTATCTGGATTGCAGTCTGCTTCATAGTTCTGGCTCTTATGCTTGTTATCCGTTTGGTTAAGGGTCCTACCGCTGCTGACAGGGCAATGGTAGCAGACAGTATTGATATTCTGGCAGATCTGGCGCTGATCCTGTTTGCGCTTTACACAGGCAGAAGCATTTACCTGGATATCGCCCTTATTACGGCGGTTCTGGGATTTGTAGGATCAGTTATTATTGGAAAATACCTGGAGGGCAAACTGTAATGAGTATAGCAATTACACTGCTGATGATATTCAGCTTAATATTTGCAGTATGCGGCGTCATAGGTATGCTCCGTATGCCTGATACGTTCTGCAGAATGCAGACAAGTACTATCATCTCAACCCTGGTCGTTGTTCTGGCTCTTGCCGGTGCCATTGTTTATGCAGCCGGCGTGCTTAAGAATACAGACATGGTTATCAAGCTGGCAGTACTGCTTGTATTTTATATTGTAACCGCACCTATTTCAGGTCATGCTCTTGCCAAGGGCGCATACCGCCACGGCACAAAGATGACTGAGAAACATGCGTGCGACAAGTATGGGGAGGATATGGAAAAATGATAGTTGGTTCTTTATTTTCTCTTAATACACTCGTGATAATAGGAATGGTTGTGGCAGCAGTTCTTGCAGTCGTATTTGACAAGATGCTTTCAGCAGCCATCGCAATGGGAGTATGCGGCGCGCTGGCAGCACTGGAATTTATTTTGCTGCAGGCACCTGACGTTGCAATCTCTGAGGCAGCAGTCGGAGCAGTTCTTTCGACCATACTGTTCGTTATCGCGATCAAGAAGACAACGAAGAAGGAGGACGAAGAAGAATGAAAGCTAAAAAGACAATTGCTGTATGTTCTGTAGTAGTCATCCTGATGATAATGGCTGTTGTTCTGGCTTATACATACAAAAACGTGCCGGGAACATATGAAAATGCTTCTCTGACCGATGTATCAGAGCTTCAGGAAAATCCATCTGATTACGATGTGTCAGAGGCAGACGGAATAGCCGAGATCATTGTCAAGGAGAATCTTGACAAGACTAACGCAATGAATGATGTAGCATCGATAGTATTTGACTTCCGAGGCTTTGATACCCTGGGCGAGAGTTTTATCCTGCTGACAGCCATTGCCGGAACATTCGTTATCTTAAGCGTTACAAAAAAATCTAAGAAGGAGGATCAGAAATGCGATTCAAAGACGGAATAACCGAAAAGAATATCATTATAAGATGCGGCGCTGATTCAATCCTTCCTTTCGCATTGGTGTTCGGTATCTATGTGATCCTGTTCGGAACAATAAGCCCGGGCGGTGGTTTCCAGGGCGGTGTTATCGTAGCGGTAAGTGCATTGCTTATTTATCTGGGATACGGATACAACGATGCTGTTAAGGCCCTGAGCCTTGAAGTCCTGCGCGTAAATGAGGCTGTTGGTGCTGTTATTTACGTTATATTGGGAGTTATCGGTGTTGCATTTACAGCAAACTTTGCAACAAATATTATTTACAACCTGGGCCAGGCAGGTGACCTTATCTCTGCCGGAACCATCACATTCATGAGCTACTCTGTAGGTTACAAGGTTATGACAGGCGTTGGATTCCTTCTCCTGTTAATGCTTGGACTTCTTGCTCCGGGACGTGATGACGGTGAAGATGAAGAGGAAGACCCATTTAAGGAGGAAGCTTAAGATGATGTTAATAAACTATATCGGATCAGCTATCCTCATTGCACTGGGTTTAGTCTGCATTCTGACAAAGAAAGAACTGATCAAGATAGTAATCGGTATGGGTATCATTGATTATGGTATCAATCTTCTGCTTGTAAGCTTCGGCTTCAACGGAGGAACCGCACCTATCTTCTCATTTACTGAACTTACAAGCGGTGCTTATTTTGTGGATCCTGTTCCACAGGCACTTACACTTACCAGCATTGTTATCGGTGCCTGCGTGGATGCAATGGCTCTTGCCCTTTGCGTAATGCTCTACCGCAGATACAACACAACAAATGCTGAAGAGATAAGGAGGCTTAAAGGATGACTGGCATATTAACACACCTGCCGGTTCTGGCGGTAATGGGCTGCTTCCTCGGAGCTTTCCTTGTTGAAATCTTCGGATCTAAGAACGCAGTTGTCCGCGGGATCATTACATGCATATTTACAGCATTTGCATTTGTTTCAGTTGCATTGCTGTTCAAGCCTGTGATCTTAAACGGCGAAGTTATTTCATACTGGATGGGCAACTGGGAACCGGTTGCAGGATACGCCATCGGTATCGGTTATGAAATAGATGCACTGAATTATTTCTTCTCAGTGCTTGTAGTATTTACAATGCTGATGTCTCTGATCTATTCATTCAGATACATGCAGAAGGATCACCATCTCGGACATTATTACACATTGTTCCTGATGCTTTCAGGCTCAGTACTGGGTCTGGTGTTCACAGGCGATATCTTCAACATGTTCGTAATGATCGAGATCATGACATTTGCTGCAGTTGCACTGACAGCCTTCAGAAACAAGGCAGGAAGCGCATTGGAGGCTGCATTCAAGTATCTGGTCATCGGATCTCTGGGTTCAAGCTTTACGCTGCTTGGTATCGCACTCCTCTACAGACAGTGCCATACCCTGAACATGGCTCAGCTTTCATCAATCCTCGGAAGCAGCGAGGGTACAACTCCTACAACAGTTCTGGCATTCGGTCTGCTGTTTGTGGGACTGGCTGTTAAGTCGTATATTGTTCCTTTCCATACACCTGCTGCAGATGCTTATACAACGGCACCTACATCAATTTCAATGGTGTTCTCAAGCATGGTCAACAAGGCCGGCGTATATGGAATCATCAGACTGATGTTTGTGATCTTCCGTTCAATGGACAAGGGATCGATGCAGGTTCTGATGGTTATCTTCGGAACAGTTACAATGTTTGTGGGCGTAACCATGGCCCTTGCACAGCATGATTTCAAGAGACTGCTGGCATTCCATAGTATTTCCCAGATCGGTTATGTTATCACAGCAGCCGGACTTGGAACTATCCTGGGTGTAGACAGTGCCCTGTTCCATGCGATGAACCATACATTGTTCAAGGGACTTCTGTTCCTGACAGCAGGTGCAGTACTTACAGCGGCAGGAACAACCAACCTGGATAAGCTGGGCGGTCTGTCAAAGAAAATGCCTAAGACAACAATATGCTTCCTTATCGGCGCATTTTCAATCTCAGGTATTCCTCCGTTCAACGGATTTATCTCAAAGTGGCAGATCTATCAGGCCTGCTACATGAAAGGCATAGAGGAGAACAGCTTCTTCTATGTAATAGTTACCATAGTTGCGGTAGTCGTTTCAGTAATGACACTGGCATCCTTCATCAAGGTTACCCAGTCTGTATTCTTCGGACAGGTTCCTGAAAACTGCAAGGATGTCAAGGAAGTTCCATTCTCAATGCGTCTTCCGATGTGGATCATGGCTGTACTTTGTATTGCAACAGGTCTTGGTGCACAGTTTGTTAATAACTACCTCCTTGCACCGGCAACCAGCGCAGTATTCAACGTAACCAATTACATTGATTCAATGATGGGTGCAGGATATTCAGCAGCCAGCGGGGTTGCAAATATTCAGGTGTCTGGAGTTACGATCACATATTCAAACCCTGTAATGTGGCTTGTACTGTTTGGAATTATCTTCCTGGCGGTTGTTATCGTGGCAATTACATCAAAGCCAAGAAATGTTGAGACTTACGATGAGGCCATTGCTGACGGCAAGGGTGCAACATTCTTCGGTGGTGAGAAATATTCTCATTCACATGTTGGAGGCTCAGATCTTTTCTGGGGCTTCAAGAAGAACTGGACCGGTTACTTCAAATTCATGGAGAAACAGCACAGTGGTGTTGTAAATGATTATGCCCTCTGGGTAGTCGTTGCAGCAGCCCTGGTACTGGTATTCATGTTCATATTCTTAATATTAGTATAAGGAGGTGAGTAAAAGTGATAGCAAGTATTTTATGGACACTGTTTCATATATTTATCTTCCCCGGATTTCTGTTTATGTTAGTGATCGGCCTTTTACTCGCCGGTATTGACAGAAAAGTAGTTGCCCGCATGCAGAAGAGGGTAGGACCTCCTATCAGACAGCCGCTCTTCGATGTGCTGAAGCTGTGGGGCAAGGAAAACATTATTCCTGATGCGGCCAATAGGACGGCCTACATTGCAGCACCAATCGCAGGATTTGTGGCACTGATCTTTACAGGACTGTTCCTGTTTACAGGATTTTTAAGCCCGATTGCAGGATTTAATTCAATCTTCAGCAACAATGCGGATCTGATCATCATCCTGTACCTGCTGACAATCCCGGGCGTATGTATCATTGTTGGTGGTGCAGCTTCAGGAAACCCATTTGCGGGCGTCGGACTTTCCCGTGAGATGGTTGCAATGTTAGGATATGAGCTGCCTTTTGTCATGGTACTTCTTACCATTGCAAAGAAGACTGGTGAGGGAGCAATGAACTTCTCTCTGGCCGGCATAGCAAGCTGGAATGCAGTGCATACGGCGTTTGTTGACCATCTGGCATTGATTCCTGCTGCCCTTGCAATGCTGCTGGTAATTCCTGCTGAGGTAGGAACAAATCCATTTGACGTTGCTGAAGCAGAGACAGAAATCTGTGAAGGACCTTTGGTAGAGTACAGCGGAAAGCCGCTTGCCATGTTCAAGCTGAACAGCGTCCTTAAGATGTTTATCATGACAAGCCTTTTCACATTCCTGTTCTTTGGAGGAGTAGGAATGGGCATCGATACAGGGATTGTGGCAGTGAATGTACTTATCAATGCACTGATCCTTATTGCAATCGATATTGTGGTAACAATCATCTGCATTACAACACTGAATGCAGTATGCGCACGACTTAAAGTTGAGCACATGTTTAAATTCTACTGGACCGTTGTTGCAGGACTGGCTCTTATCAGCCTGGTACTGGTATGGATCGGATTATAATAGAGGAGGTTGGAAAAGATGTTTGATAAACTTATGGCAGATAGTACTGCAAAATCTCCTTGGATATTTCACGTTAATTCAGGCTCCTGTAACGGATGTGATATTGAACTTGTAGCGGTTCTTACCCCAAGATTCGATGCAGAGAGATTCGGCTTCAAGCTTGCCGGAACTCCAAGGCATGCAGATATTGTGGTCGTTACGGGACCGGTTACAAGTCAGTCTAAGGACAGACTCATACGTACAC
>R11__coassemble_724_pt1 | contig 20451 bp, 11 predicted proteins | sample R11__metabat2_high_PE_009 | metagenome-assembled genome bin R11
TGGCTGTGAAAAGCTTTACTTCGCTGACGTACTTGGTCTGTTCCTGCTCATCAGCCTTGATGTATGGGCCCACCAGATTTACAACCATGACTACTGCAAGGATCGTGGCAATGATTCCTGCTGCAAGACCGGCAACTTTCAAAATCTTATGATTTCTTCTGAAGGCTTTCTTAAGTCTGATCTTTCTCATGTCAGCTTCTTTCATTTCAGCTCTGTTTTCTTCAGAATTTTCCTGATATGCTCTTCTCATTTAGCTCCTCCTTTCTGTTCTTTCTCTTGAATATTATTATGATCACTATTGCCGCTGCCAGTGCTGTAGCTCCGGCATAAAGCACCCATTTATTTGTACTTGTTATGGTTGATGCTACAGAATACTCAGAAGTCCTGGTTCCTGTGATGGCCAGCTCCTGGCTCTTTTCATCTGTATGGAAGTACTGCAGCTGGAACTCCGTCATCTCATTGCAGACACGGCTGGCACCGTTGTTGTCAGTTCCGTAATGCACTTCACTTCCAGGATCACATCCGCCGTTAACAAATCTGGCCTGGGATGAATCTCCAAGTCCTGTCTGGAGGAACAGGTTTGATGTTCTGGCCTCTTTATCGCTGGTGTTGTTTCTGATCACCATCAGTCCCTGGAGGTTCGTATCATAGTAGCTGTCTACATATATTCCGCCGCCCTTGCCTGATGCTGTGTTATTTTCAACCGTGACATTGTACATGTATGTCTTCCAGTCGTTGATATACCATGCACCGCCTTCTTTTCCGGCAGAGTTATATATCATCTCAGTATTTTTAATCTCTGTACCGCCATCCTTATTTGTATAAATGGCTCCGCCGCTGCCGTCAGCGTGATTGTTGTAGAATGTACAGTTATCATATACAGCAAGCTTTGTGGAATGGGAAAAAACAGCGCCGCCGTCATCCTTACAGGTGTTTCCCGAAAACGTTACATTTTTTGCTGTTAATTGTACGGAATCGTTCATGTAAATGGCACCGCCGTTATCCTCAGAGTAATTATCTTCAAATGAACAGTTGGTAAGCTCTATTGTACTGTCTTGGCTGTCAATATATATTGCTCCGCCATGGGCATTATCTTTGCTGGACTGTGTAGAGTTTCCGATGAATCTTACATTGGAAATTTCTACAATGTTAAGAGTACCGGTCATCTTTATGGCACCGCCGTCACCATTGGTCGCTCCGTTAACAAAAGAACCGCCTGTCATGTACAGTTCTCCGCCTTCCATGTCGATCAGACCGCCGTCGGTATTGCTCCATCCGCCTGTGATGACACCGCCTGCGATGGCATCGGAATAGTTATAAACAGTTGGGTTAGAATCAGTAATGTATAACTCTCCGTACTGCGGAATATAGATTACTGCTCCATAGTCCTTAGGCGACCTCAGGTTTCTTCCGAGGGTATGTCCGTTAAGGTCAATGGTCAGATCTCCGTTGCAGGCCATGATCCTTCCTTCATTGAAGCCTCTGCCGGATCCCATGTCGTAAGCAATCCAGTCCTGCTGCAGCTGAAACACGACCTTGGCCGATGTCCCATAAACTGCTTCCCAGGCTGCATTCCAGCCTTCCGCCATGTCGGTGTAGGTCTTGCTTTCGCCATTGATCGTAACGATAGCGCCGCCGCTGCTTTCCGCATCATCTGCATATACACCGGCAAACGGTATCATTGTCAGTGCTGCCAGTGCCAGCATGCAGACTAAAAGTTTTGTAATCTTCTTTACCATCTCTGCTTTTCCTTTACCAAATTATTTGCTGATAAAAATTTTCGCATCAAAAGCAAACCGGCTGCGAAACAAAAAAATGATTCTCTACCGATCCATCGGATTCAGACAGGGTATTTTTCCTTCCGTCTTAATCCTGTATTATATTAACACAATCCCTCAAGAAATATTAAGAAAAAAGTATGAAAAATAGGTCTCATTTTGGTTAAATTTCAGGTTACTCGTGTATAGTGGCTATTTTTTGCCGGTTGAGATGCCAGTGGGGACGTACCCGTCAACTTTTTCCCTCTGTTTTCGTTTTTTATGCACGGAATAGGGAGCCACCTCTCCCTATTCCGACTCGTCTCACCTCGTTTGCCCTCTTCTTATGCGCGGAACAGGGAGCCTGGGCTCCCTATTCCGGCATGTTTTCACCTTGTTTGCCTGCCTTCTATGCGCGGAATGGGGAGCCGGGGCTCCCAATTCCGGCATCCATCACATTTTTCTCATGCTTCATGTGCACTGTTTAAGGCGCTATGGCTCCCTGTTCTGGGCGGCAATCAAATAAATCCGACGAAGACATTATCCCGCTTTCCTACGGAATGACTGAAATCTTATCTTTTTTCGCACATTCATCCATAAAACTGCAAGATTTCAGTCACGTGAATTTAGGGGTTGTTTCAATTTTTCTACAGAGCTATAATATTTTTCGCAATCTTTGATGCGGATTATCATCCCCAGAATTTGATTAGCTTTTCATGATGCGGATTATCATCCCCAGAATTTGATTAGCTTTTCATGATGCGGATTACCACCCCGGAATCTAATTAGCATCTCGTATATGAAAAATTATTTTTTATTCATTATCTGTCATTATTTAAATCCATATCTTAGCAGTTTTACAGTCCTGTAATTTTAATTTTTTCACTATTCTTTTTAATCTATTTTTTCTGATATATGTTTTTACTTAATAATTTTTCGAGGCATATCTATTTTTTACATCATAATTTTTTACATCATAATTCTCCAACATCACATTAATCTTTTAGAAAGGCACATCTATGATCATTCCGATTATCTACCCTTCTGCCGCCCAGTTCTGGCTTAACTACACCCACCCGGGATATTCTCTTGAAAGCCGAAACCTTACAGACCTGCCTGAAGACTATGAACTTATCGCATCCCAATATGAAGCACGGGAAATTGCAAAGCTTCTTGGTCTTTCCCTTCCGCTCCATCTTGTGTCAAAACGAAAGGAAAACCAACGACACCGTGCCAGCTGTGTGTGCAGGTTCAGACACGATCCATTTCCCAAAGACAGCTTTTACCATTTTCATCTCGATTCTCATATCCAAAACGAAGGCTACGAGATTTATGTTGCATGCCCGGAACTTTGTTTCCTGCAGGCTGCCAGAAAACTGGACATGACGGATCTGATAAAGTTCGGCTTTGACATGTGCGCCAAATATAAGTACAACGAATTCGCCAGCTACGCCCAGGACGAGCGGGCGATTTTTACCACTCCGGGACTGATTGAAAATTACATAAATACCGCCGGAGGCTTTTACGGATGCCGACCAGCTAAAAAGGCCGTCCGCTTCGTGCTTGGAAATTCAAATTCGCCCATGGAGACAAAACTTGCAATACTGATGGTTCTTCCCATCAGGCTTGGCGGTTACGGAATGCCTAAGCCTCAAATGAACAAAAAGATAGACCTGACAGCTGCAGCAGGCAAAAAGAGTTCAAAAAGTAAAAATAGATTTAAAAACAAAAACAGTGATGCTGTGGCCTTACTTGGATATGACTATGTACACGCTGACATTGCCTGGCCGAAGGTTGTGTGCGAATACAACAGCAATGCCGCCCATCTGACTCCCCACAAATATACAGATGACAACAACCGCCGCACTGCCCTGCGCTCTGCCGGATATGAATATATCGGGATTACAGCCGGGAACCTAAGGAGCCTTCGCTCCATTGACAGCTGCATGATGAACATCCGCCGTGCCCTGCATCTGCCGGACGAAGCAGAAAAAATAAAGCAGTACAGAAAAGTCCGCGTAGAGATTGCGGCCAGGCTTTTTGAATGGTAATGCGGACTATTATTACCTTTTGCCATCACCATTGACGCGCCGGACTGCTGATTGTTTTCATATTTTGCGGTGCTGTTTCTTTGCAAAAAATATAATATAATGCAGGCGTAAGGAGAACAGCCATGAAAACCATATTACTTACAGACGGTGAATTCACCGGAATGATACGAACCTTAAGAAGCCTTGAAGAAGAAGTACGCATTATCGGTTTTGTCTCATCTCATTTGTGTGCACACATCACGATGCTGGATAAGTTCTATATTGCGCCTGCTTCAGGCACAGACAAATACCTGGACTTTATCATAGAAACGGCGCGGAAAGAAAATGTGGACCTGATCTTTCCGGTGGTAACGACAAGTCTTGAGTTCATTGCCGGGCATCAGGAACGTATTTACAAGGAGTCCGGTGCCAAAGTCATTATCTCTTCAGAGCGCAGTGTCCGCATAGCCAACAACAAGGCACTTCTGTATGATTTTTTCAGTTCAACAGACCTTAACTCAATTATTACGCCTTATTATCGTGCTGCTACTCTGTCTGAACTTCGCTTCGCTGTAAATGCATTTACGGATCAGGGAATCGACTGCATTTCCAAGCCGGTCCGCGGTGAAAATGCCGAAGGTTTCATTCGCTTTACCGATAATAAAACGTATCTTTCCGAAACGCTTACAGGAACAGGCTCAAGGCTTATGTCAATAGATGCTCTAGGGTGCCAGGGCTCTGACATTACTCTCCCGGATGAGCGGCTTGTCATGCCATATCTTCCCGGAAAAGAATGGGATGTGGACATTCTTTCAATTAACGGCAATCTGATTGCAGCAACTGTAAGACAAAACCACGACATGTTCGGCGGTCTCTCTGCCTGCACAACTACTGCCTCTAATGACCTTCTGATAGATTATTGTTCACGTATTGTAAAAATGCTGAACCTGGATTATCTATCCTGCATAAGCTTTCGCGAGGATAGTGACGGCAATCCTAAACTTCTTGAGATCAACCCCCGGGCAATGGGCAGCATAAATCTGTCAAGCATTTGCGGCAATAACCTGGTTCAGCAGCTGTTGGATATACAGGAACTGACCGAAACTTCCGGCTGCCGCATTACTGCACCCGGCATTACAGCGTCGTTATACTACGACCTTACAATCGTTGAGCCCAAACCGGTTATATGGAACACTATCTCCCCTCCTGACCAACATATTTACAAGAAGTACTACAACATGATCTCAAGCCGCATAACGGACATAGTATTCAACTGCCGCTTTGCCTGGGATATCATGTATCACTTCAAGTGGGCCATCATCGAGGACTGCCTGGTTCAGATCTCTTTTGGTACACATTTTTCTAACCCTTTCATGCTCACTCCCCTTGGGGAATTCGATTCCGAAAAATTAAGCCGCATCGTAAGTGTGGTAAAGCGGGAATTTGACCAGCGGGGTCTTGACTTTACAATATATGGCATTGATGAAGCTTACAAGGATATATTTGAACAGATAAATGTTCCCCACGGTCCGGTATATTATAACGACGATTTTTCGGATTATTTATACAGTGCCGAACGTTTAAGAACACTGGCAGGCCGCAATTACTCCAAGAAGAGGAATCATCTTCATAAATTTGAAAATACCTACCTGGGGTATGTTTATGAAAGCCTGAATCCTTCTCATTTTGAAGAGTGCCTGCAGCTTACAAAAGCATGGGAACAAAAGAAAGGCATAGAGCCGGCCAACATGGAAGATAGTGACTACCTTATCATCAGGAATCTGCTAAGCAACTGGGAAAGACTCGACTGCAGAGGCGGAGTGATAAAAATTGACGGGCATATACAGGCTTTCTCCATAGGAAGCCTTGAAAAAGACACGGCTTACATTCATTTTGAAAAGGCAAACGCTGAAATCGAAGGTATCTATGCTGCAATAAATCAATATGTCCTCAAAAATGAATTTGCGGATGCTGAATATGTAAACCGCGAAGAAGACATGGGAATCGAGGGCCTGAGACAAGCCAAAAGATCTTATTTTCCAATAGAAATGGTAAGAAAATACAAAATGGATATTTTGTAATGTGGCAGAATGTGACAGAGGGGACGTACCCGGTTGTCATATCGTCAATTTGCTGATGATATGACAACTGGTATGTCCCATCTGTCATTGCTCTGTTATTATGCCATTTTCTCAGACAGCATCAATAATCCTTCTGATAAGGCCTGTCCTTTGGAACGGTGTCATGTAGTAATAGCCGTCCACGTATGGGCCAATCCTTCTGGCAATCTCTGATGAAATTTCAACTGCCAGTTTTTCGGCCTCGTCGCGGTCCTTGCCCACATACATTTCAGTTACTTTAGGATCAACATTTATGCCGCTGATCTCACTGTCCATGAATCTGGCGTTGCGCTCGCTGACAACAGGGATAATGCCGCCCAGGATATATCCGTCCAGTTCGTCCCTGGCTCTCTTTAAGTTTTCAAAAGCCTCCTCTGTCAGTACAGGCTGAGTCAGGAATCCGATGATTCCATTTTCGATTTTTTCCTTGGCCAGCTTGATCTGTACATCGAAATTTCTTGCATTTACGTTAAGTGCTCCGAAGAAATGCACGTCGCCAGGGAACATCTGCTCCTTTAGGGAGCTGGCAAATGCCGCAAACTTCCGTGAGTTAAACTGATATACTGCCTTAACCTCATCCCTTTGGACCGAAGGGACAGGATCACCTGTAACAAGAAGCATATTTCTTATTCCCTCTGCATAAAGCCCCAGCATCAGGGCCTGGGTGGCATTAAGATTTCTGTCCCTGCAGGTCATGTGAGGAAGTGCCTCCACCCCGTACTCTCTGTGTATTTTGCAGGCCAGAAGGCTGGAATCCATCCTGGCTCTTCCAATCGGGCAATCTGCGATGGTGATAATGTCCACTCCTCCTGCCCGCAGATCCTCCACTCCTTTAAGGAACTTTGCCGTATTGCAGTCAGCCGGTGGGTCCAGCTCTACGGCTACCGGTTTTTCGCCCCTTTCCAGCTTGTCCCAGAAACAGCTTCCCGGGTCTGCATCCGCCAGATTCCGTTCAGTCTTATCCGGAACCAAAATATCAGCCGGCCTGGAAGCTGCACTCTTCAGGGCATCAGCCATACGGGCTATATGCTCCGGAGTCGTTCCGCAGCAGCCGCCCAGAAAAATGGTCGGTGCCATATTTTTTCCGGCAGCAGATGCAATCTCTGCCATTTTATTTGCGAAAATATCCGGTATGCCCTCGTAAACTGTCCTACGGTTTACGATCACCGGATATCCGGCATTTGGCATGATAATGAACGGCTTCGCAATAACTGTTCCATCCTGCTGCAGTTTATTTATTACGCTCTTCATGTGGACTGCGCTGCAGCCGCAGTTAAGGCCGACTGCATCAATATTTTCATCCGCCTCCGCATCTTTTAGGAGCGCCTTTGCAAACAGTCCTTCAGATGTAAACCCTGCATCATTAACAGAAAATCCGACCATTACGAAAGCACCAGGATTTTTTTCCTTAATATAAGCGGCTGTTTCAGAAATACCGACCAGTGAACTTTGAGTTTCAAAGATAAAATTTTCCGCTCCTGCATCCAGAAATTTTTCGGCCATCCATATGTATTCTGATGTCCTGAGGTCAGCTTCTCCGTTAATCTGACCGATGCTGGCAGCTATACAGATTTCCGTTTCGGCATCCCCCACTGAATTTCCCGGCTTTGCAGCCTTTACCGCAATTTCCCAGCCTGCCCTGATCAGCTTCTCTGCCTCGGTCTCGTCATAGATTTGCCTGTTGGCAGCAAATGTATTGGTCGTGATGACATTTGCCCCTGCACGGATATAATCCATGTGTATACGGTAAACCAGTTCAGCATGGGCCAGATTGGCTCTTTCATAATCACCGTTATATGTTCTGTCAAGGTAAGCCATGTACGTTCCCATGGCTCCGTCGAAATAAATATGTTTTCTATCAAGTAAATTTCTTATGTTCATGTTTTTATGTTCCTAACCTGCAGACAGATTCCCCGCGGTCTATCATGTTAATTTCTGCTCGTCAGCCCAATACCAGCTTCGCAACATCAGCCGATGCTTTCGCATCCTTTGTGTAATAGTCTGCACCTATCTGCTTTGCATAACTCTCTGTAAGTACCGCACCGCCTACGAAAGTCAGGCAATGATGTCCGCTTTCCTTAAGGGCCTTTATTGTCCTGGCCATAGAGTCAACCGTGGTAGTCATAAGTGCCGATAGCCCTACCAATTTCACGTCCTCAGCGATTGCTGCATCCACTATCCTTTGCGGCGGCACATCCTTGCCCAGGTCTATAATCCTGTAACCGTAATTTTCCAGTACAACCTTGACAATATTCTTTCCGATGTCATGAATGTCACCTTCTACAGTAGCCAGTATAATAGTTCCCTTGGATGCAGACCCCTCACCTTTGGCAGCAATACGTTTCTTAATGACCTCAAATCCGCTGCTTGCTGCATTTGCCGCGCTGATCAGCTGAGGCAGGTAGAGCTCACCCTTTTCATATTTTACTCCTACCACATCCAGCGCCGGAATCAGCTTTTCATTAATGATATCCATTTCGCTGATTTCATCCAGCAGTCCTCTGACAATGTTTTCAACCTCTGCCCCGAGGCCTTTAAGTACAGCATCCTCCAAAGAGAGCTGCCCGCTTTCAGCTGGGGCTGCTGTTGAGCCGCCGGTTTTTACTGTTATGCTGCCCTGCGTGCCGTTTCCTGCGCCTGTCTTTGCTGCATTTGCGGCTTCCTGTTCGGCCGCAAATCTCTCTATATACCCGGCGCAGTCCTTATCCTCTGAAGCTAATGCCATGCACGATACGATGACATCCATTATCTCTTTGATATTCGGGTTAACTATCGGCAGATCCAGTCCTGCCCCTATAGTCTGGGCAAGGAATGCTGTGGTCACATGGTTTCTGGACGGCAGACCAAAAGAAATATTGCTGACACCCAAAGTACAGTGAAGTCCCAGCCTGTCATGTACCATGCGGATGGCCTTCAGCGTTTCGGCTGCCTGCTCCTGCATTGAAGATATGGTCAATGCCAGGCAGTCAATGATTACATCCTCTCTTGGAATGCCAAATGCAAGTGCCCTGTTCAGTATTTTCTCTGCCAGTTCAAATCTCTTCTGGGCTGTCTCCGGTATTCCTGTCCTGTCCATGGCAAGACCGATAACAGCAGCCCCGTATTTTTTAACCAGGGGAAGTATCTCCTCCATTTTTTCATCTTCTGCGTTTACAGAGTTTACTATGACTTTGCCTGTGGCGCTTCGCAGTCCCGCCTCTATGGCCTTTGGATCTGATGAGTCGATCTGCAGCGGCAGATCTGTAATTCCCTGTACAGCCTTGACAACTGCCTCCATCATCTCCGCTTCATCTATTCCCGGAAGACCTACGTTGATGTCCAATATGTCTGCTCCTGCTTCCTGCTGCTCCAGGGCACACTTCATGATATAGTTAAAGTCCTTTTCCTTAAGAGCCTGCTGAAGGCGCTTTTTGCCGGTAGGATTAATACGCTCTCCGATTACACGAATGCCGCCGAAATCAACGACCTTGCCGGAAGAGCATACACCGCAGATAATATTCCCGCCATGCTCTGCCTCTTCCCCGGCTGCATCGTTATTTTCAGTAATTCCACTGTTTCTGACTGCCTCTATGTATTCGGGAGTAGTACCGCAGCAGCCTCCCATGTATGAAACGCCAAGGTCTGCAAAAACTTTCATCTGCTTTGCAAACTCTTCCGCATCGAGGTCGTACTTTCCTGTAACCGGATCCGGAAGACCTGCATTCGGCTTTACGATTAAAGGCTTATTGGTATATTTCTTTATTTCCTCAACAAAAGGAGCAATTTCCTCCGGACCTAAAGAACAGTTGATTCCCAGAGCCTCAACAGGAAGGCTGTTCATTGTCATGGCAAACGAAGCAACCGTTGTTCCCGTGAATGTTCTGCCGTTTGCCTCAAAACTCATGGTGGTCCAAATAGGAAGGGACGAATTTTCGCATGCGGCCAGCACTCCGGCCCGTAGTTCTGAAAGGTCAGACATGGTCTCAAAAATAACCAGGTCAGCCCCGGCCTTCTCCCCTGCAATTACCATTTCTTTAAATATTTCATATGCCTCATTGAAGCTTAGAGTACCGAGAGGCTCCATCAACTCGCCGATTGGTCCGATATCCAATGCAACCTTTACGCTCTCACAGCCGTGCCCTGCTGCGACCGGGCTGGCTATCAGATTTCCGTTCCGGTCCAACCTGCCTGCAGCCTTCAAAGCCGCGTGCACATTATCGCTTATTGCCTGAGCCACGCTGACACCAGTGCCCCGCAGTTTATGGGCGTTGCCTCCAAATGTATTGGCGTAGATCACGTCACTTCCGCTTTCCACGTAGCGCCTCTGAACGCTTTCAACCACATCAGGGTTATTCATTCCATAAATTTCGGTACGCTCACCCGGCTTCATGCCTGCGGCCTGAAGCATGGTTCCCATGCCGCCGTCCAGTAATTTAATGCTCATTTATTCTTGCCTTTCTAAGTTTGCAGGTGTCTTTGCTGCTGCAGCTTTCGCATCTGTGTATGATACACGTCACAGCTTCTTTTGTTATGCCCATTATGGCTGTAACTGACTTTATGGGATTCATCATGCAGTTATCAGCCACTACCATGCCGATACGCCTCTGGGTATTAAGGAACTCTCCTATCTGCAGCTGACTTTTAAGCGGAAGGTCCCCATAACCTGGACTGTAGCGTTCTGTAAGAAAATATCCTTCCATCTCGACTTCAAGCCGCATGTCACTTTCAAAGTTTTCACAGATATTCTCCACCGCCGCGCTGGCACAGGCATCCATTATGACTGCCCTGGCCATGTCAGTGACCTGTGTGCGGCTGATCAGTCTGTCAACGTCACTTCCCACAGTCGCTGCAAAAACAACTGCTTCGTCTGCTTTACCGAGAATGCGGCCAATATCCTGACCTTCAAGGCTCAAGCCTTCGACCTGCCCGCAATTTACAGGAAGTCTCTTATATACCAGTGCAGGTTTAGCTGCCTTTACGACATTTTCCATGCATTCGTCCAACATGCATTCCATGCCCGTATCAAGGTTCTTCCTGTTCATTCCCAGATAATGTAAAATCTCGTCTTTATTCAGTTCTGTCAGCCTGCCTGTGATCATGTTTATGACTTTTTCTTATGGTTGTATCCGGAGCGGGGGGCCGAGGCTCCCCGCTCCGCCCGGTTTTGCATACATTTTCTTTTCGTGTCCGGCGGATTGGGGAGCCTTAGCTCCCCGCTCCGCCCGGTTTTGCGTACATTTTCTTTTCATGTCCGGCGGATTGGGGAGCCTTAGCTCCCCGCTCCGCCCAGAACTTTCTCATAATTTAAGTTTCTTACAGCGTTGTGACTGAAATCTCGTACTTTTTCAGCTTAAACCGGTAAAAATATTAAGATTTCAGTCACATGCCGGCAGTTCTCCTACCAAAACCAACATGCCGACAGCCTTCCGAACGGGCCTGCACTGTGGTTCTCTTCACGTGACTGAAATCTTGCACTTTTCCAGCTGAAAACATTAAAAACATTAAGATTTCAGTCACAAAGCGTATCCACCCGATTGCTATTGGAAGAACACTTCTCTTGTCAAAGCAGAAGAACTGCTCTCTTACCCTGGTTATACAAAGAACACCTCTCTTGTCAAAGCAGAAGAACTGCTCCCTTACCCTGTTTATACAAAGAAATCATCCAATTTTAATTTTACAAGTACAGTCGTCCAAATTCAGATCTAAATCCAGATTATAAATTTCGATATACACATTTGTCTTATAAATATAGATTATTATTGCACATCTATCAACCTACCTAAAGCCTAGGTTATATTATAAAAAAACCGGGAGCTGATACAACAGCTCCCATCAATATTTTAAAATTATTCTTATAGTTCTGCTTTTTTTACAGCTCTGCTTAATTCAAACGATCAGAATGTAATATCGATAACCGCACCAAATTCTTACCGCAGATAATGTCCAAAGCTTGCTACCAGGCTTACCATTCCGATGAATCCAAATATGATACCAAAGATAAGTGCAAATCCACCACAGATAATACCGATGAATGAGAATGTCCTGCCAAGCTTACCCTTTTTATTCTCCGGATTAATCTTCAGACCTTTCTTAGACAGGATAAGTCCGGGTATTGAACATCCCAAAGCAGCAATTCCCAAGTAGATAGCGAAAAACATGGACAAAATGGAAACATATGGAATAAGTGCCAGGAATGCACAGATAACACCGATTGCACCTGTTGCAAGTCCGCAGATTCCAAGAATAAAACCGGTCAGATTCTTCCCTGACGGCTTAACAGGCTTTGCATCTGTTATAATCACACCTTCCGCATCTACAGTACTTCCGTCACTGCTTCCGTTCTCTGATCCTTTGCCGAACTCAGAAATATTTATTGCCGTAGCGGCTGTCTGGGCAACTACAGGTGTAACAGCTGCACTATCCTGGGCAGGTGTTGCTTCTTCCTCTGCAGCTACAGCCTCCTGAGCTATTGCAGCGGCCTCTTCCTCTGCTGCAGAAACAGACTCCTGAACTGAATCTTCAGCCGCAGGTACATCTTCCTGAACTGATGATGCGGCCTCTTCAACCACTGGAGCAGCTTCTTCAGCCACAGATGTTGCTTCCTGGGCAACAGGCTCCTCTGGCTTTACTTCGTCCTGTGACTGGACGTTGACCTGCTTTCCGCATGCTGAGCAGAAATTAGCGCCTTCCTCGATCTGAGCACCACAATTATAACAATATTTCATATTCGGCTACCTCCAAATAAAATTCAAACAAAAATCCCTGCAGACACCTATGTAAAAAAGCAATAGTCCACTCAGATGCCTAATTAAAACTTCAAAATTAATTTTCGCTTTATTGTAACAAAGCATTTCATTTCTTACAATAACATGCACACAATTTACATATTAAATTCATTCAATTTTCACTAAATTTTTTAACGAAATCCATTGCTTTAACCAGGCTCTTCTGGTAAATAATATCGTCCTGTGAAATGGCAGCCTTAAAATCTTCTACCGGTACTCCGTAAGAGCTGGCCATGGCCGCATACTCTGCCTCTACTTCCTCTGCTGTTGGAGCCAGTCCGTTTTCTTTGGCTATCTTGTCGAGGAGCAATCTGATCTTAATGCTTCTTGAAGCCTCCGGTCTGTACTCATCCCGCAGATCTTCCTCTGTCTTTCTGGCAGATTTCAGGAACTCCTCCCACTCACCGTTCATGGATGCAACCTTATCCTTGTCAGCAGCGATCATGCTGTCGATTTCCATGTCCACCATTCCGTCAGGAGCCTCAAAGGCGGCAGCTGCACACAGTTCATCGATAAGCCTGTCCTCTGCATCTCTTTCAGCTTCGGCCTTCCTGTACTGTACCAGCTTATCGCTGACAGCACCCTTCAGGGCGTCCATTGAGTCCACTCCGTCAAGGCCAAGACTCTTTGCAAATTTATCTTCATCTGAAGGAACGCTCTGCCCCTGTGCTTCGATGCTCTTTTTAATTTCAGCAATCTCGTTGTCGATTTCTTCCATGGTAACGGATACATTGTCCACATGATACTTAATGGCAGAAAGGTCAGGCACCACTATCTCCGGCATGACTGCAAACGTCATTGAGATTTCCACCCCTTCAACCGACAGCTTGCGAAGGTTCACAACCGGCTCTGATACCGGCTCCAGATTCAGTTCCTTAATGCCGTTTTCGTATAAGGTCTGCAGATTTAAGTTCACTGCCAGATTGCTTATTTCCGCTTTTTCAATGAGTTTCGGGTCTGTCCCGACCTGTTCGCTTCTCATCACAAGTCTTTCTTTTGCTTTTGCCAGGGCTTCCTTCCAGACCTCGCCTTCCATTGTAACGATCATTTCGCCTGTTGAATTTCCCACAAGATTCCATGTAGCCATATTTTTACCGCCTATTAATTTTTAATCTAACTATTTATAAGAAAATACGCAAAATTTGTCAACAAACAAACCATTTTCAACATTACTGGACTATAAAAATCATTTAATGATATAATTCTGTTAGTTTATTTTCAGGAGGCACCACCATTAACGGATTGCTTATATTCATCATAATAGCTGCCCTGCTTTCTTCAGTCGTTATTTTTTTCGGATGTGCCGCACATGTCAGAAACAAGGCTGTCGGAGGGATTTTTCTCAGGATGTGCATATGTGTTGCCATCCTTTCTCTTAGCTACTGCATCGGACTGCTGATACAGGATTATTTCTGGCATTCAATGCTGATGAGCATTTATTTTATAGGGGTGGATTTTGTCCTAAATTACCTGATCTGTTTCCTTTTTATCTATACCAGCGCAGATATGAAGCAGAAAAAAATGACCGTTTTTCTCCGAGCCATAGAAATCTATGCAGCCGTTGAAGGCATTGCTTTTCTGATCAATCCATTTAAAGAATTTATCATCAGCTATACATTTACAGCAGAAGAAAGCATTTCGTACTACGGTATGGACATGATGGCACCTTACTATCTGCACCTGATCTATACCTATCTGATGGTCGTTGTGGCACTCATCATACTGATCTACAAAGCCATCCGCGTACCTTTTGAGTACAGAATGCAGTATATTTTATGCAGCAGCCTGCTCATTATTATTGTGGCCCTTAATGCTGTTTTCCTTTACCTGCCATTATCAGGTTTCATGGAGTCCATTGATGTTTCCATTATAATTTATGCCATTACCATAGTTGCATTTTATATTTGCTGTTTCCGTATTACCAGGCAGCAGTATTTTAAATCATATCAGGGAACAGTACTAAAAAACATCAATCAGGGCATCGTGGTATTTGACTACGAGGATTTCCTGATCATGGCCAATGACAAAGCTAAAAGCTTTATACGTGACAGCATTGATCTGCACAATGATCTGAAGCTTGATGAATTTCTCGAGACTTTTTATATAAGCAAAAATGAATTTTATGACAAGGAGAACTACTCACTGCAGGTTTACCACGGTGATAAGGAGAAGGCACTTCCTCTCCGGTTTGACTACAAAAAATTACATTCCGCATCAAGGAAAAAAGAAGACATCGGCAGGATGTTTGTGATTTCAGATGTGGCTCTGGAAACCGATCTTCTTACCGGCTACCACAGATGGAGCAACTTTTTGAATTTCTATAAATCAGAACCGGATGTATTCCCGGCTCCTTGCGTAATTACTGTCTGTGACATCAATGCTCTGTCCCTCATTAATAACCTTCACGGCAAGACCTTTGGTGATAAGGTCATTAAGGATCTCGCAGACAGCTTAAGAGATATTTTTGATGCTGACTCTTACTATGTCAGGGGAAATGAAGCTAACCTTATCATTATCTCCCGCAGTTTTTCGTTGGCCGAAGCAAATAAAAAGCTGGAGTCGTTTAAGGAAAATTATAAAGTCAGCATCCAGTATGCTGTGGGTGCAACAAGCAGCCAGAACCCGGATGTTGTTAAAATGATCGAATCCACTGTAAATGCTATGAAAAACCGTAAGATCATGGACAAGGATTCAGCCCATTCAGCTATCCTGACATCACTTATCCGGGCACTGCAGGAATGCGATTCTGACACTGAAGCTCATGTTAAGCGTACCCAGATCATTGGCAGAAAATTTGCCAAAAGGCTTAAACTGTCAGATAACGAGATCAGCCAGCTTGAGCTCCTTTGCGTGCTTCATGACATCGGAAAGATAGGCATACCGCTTGAGATCTTAAATAAGCCCGGAAAGCTTAATGATGACGAGTGGAAGCTGATGGAGACACATGTTGAAAAAGGCTACAAGATTGCCGCCAGCTCCGCCGACTTTGCTCCTATAGCAGACCTGATACTGCACCACCATGAAAGATGGGACGGCAAAGGATATCCAAGCGGTCTCAGTAAGGAAACCATACCGCTGCTTTCACGTATCATATCTGTTATTGATGCATACGATGCCATGATCAGTGTGCGTCCTTATAAGAGCGCAATGTCCCATGACGCCGCCCGTCTAGAACTGGCAAAAAATGCCGGCACCCAGTTTGACCCGAGGATAGTTTCAGAATTCCTGTTGATGCTTCATGAAGACGGAGATCAGATTCACGAAGCCGCATCAAGATATGACAACACTGCCGGCACCCAATCCAGCCCGGATATTGAAAAAGAAGCAGATTCCATATCAGATGATGCTGCAGCAGATACCGGATCAGATGTACTTGAAGGAACCGTAGATTCCTCTACTCCGCATAATAATGTGCAGCATACCGGTGCAGCCATTTATCCAATGTATTACTGCCGCTATGTTCTGGACTCTGCGGATTACAGGATCATATATGCCGATGAAAGCTTCACGAAGCTGACAGGTTACACACAGGAAGACATAACAGAACTGAAGCTGACCCAGAACAGCCTGATCCCTGCCGAAGACATTACCAATTACCTGATCAAGGTTCAGGAACAGCTTGCCAATAATTCCCTTGCCTACATTGAGCACCGGCTCCTTTGTAAAAACGGTGAGATTAAATATGTATTCTGTATGGGAAGGCAGTACTATGATTCGGCCAATAAAGCATCCCGGGCTGAAATACTTGTTGTCGACAGCTCCAGCACCATGGCTGTGCAGCTTCATACCAGAAATGCACAGGAACGCGCCCACAGACAGCTGCAGAAATGGGAACAGACATATAGAAAAGACTCCATGACCAATTTATTAAATCACGGAGCCTTCGTTGATGATGTTGAAGCACTTCTCATTAAAGGATCCAACATTGCGCTTATTATTTTAGATGTAGATAATTTCAAAAAGTATAATGATACCTTCGGTCACAGGGCCGGTGACGAACTGCTCATAGTTCTTGCGCAGTCTCTGCAGTCAGCTGTCGGAAGAGACGGTCTGGTCTGCAGACTCGGCGGAGACGAATTTGCAGCAATTGTTCCTTACAACAAGGTCATCTTTGAAGACCACGACAATTCTGACGAGATAAAAGAAAAACTCAAGCGCATATTCGACCAGGTTAACGGCTCGGTAAGACACATAAACAACAACCACAGTATTTCCATGGGAATTGTTTTCTCAGGCAATGAGAATACAACATTCAGCAAGCTTTATGACTGTGCAGACTCTGCCCTTTATGCATCAAAGCAGGCAGGCAGAAGCCGCTGCACATTCTACAATGAACCGGATTAAATACCTACTATATCAAGTATACGGCTGAGCTCATTGGTTTCGATGGCTGTTATGCCATGGTTGGTCTGTTTTCCTTCACTGACCTCCATGATCATCAGGACATCGTCGGCATTTCTGGTGATACCGAAGTATCTGCCCTTCTGTGTTTCGTTATTCCATATGATATAAGCCCTTACAGCAGCACCGACACCGTTTCCCTTGCGAGGGAACTCTATCTCAATGGCATCTACACCCGGTGCGGCTGTAATCGCCGTGATGGTAAATTCTTCCTCCACAAAAGGATACATGCGGATGTTGTAATATGCATTCTCGTAAAGCTCGTCTATATAGGCTGCCCTTTCCTCTAAAAGGGAGTCAATAAATTTCTGTCCTCTCTTTTCCAGAAGTCCGGGAAGGGTGATCATGGTAAATTTCACCTGTTCGGCCACTACAGGGTTTACAGGGTCAGCACCTGTTTTGCCGCCGTTAACAGCCATTTTCTGGGCATTTATCTGCTGGTTAACCTGTTTTACATTTTCCAGCAGTCTGGTCTTTAAATTAACCGTTACCTTTTCAGATACGATACACATTCCGTCCACTTCAGCCGTCATGCTCAGAGCAATCTCATTTGCCTTGTCAAAAGGATAAATGCCTACCTTACAGTCAGGATGACGTTTAGCCGCAAAAGCGGGACTGGTATATACAGGCATGAACTTGTCCCCTGTTTTATTATTGGTCATGACAAGCGGAGCATTTTTTCCGTCCTTATTGACGCCTAAAGGCATTGCCACCTGGCTGTCTCTTAAGGTATTTAAAATACCGTTCAGCATGCTCTGCTTAGTGGTCTGATCCTGCTCAGATGCAAAGCTTTCCATCTGATTTTCCAGGCCTGTGTTATTGAGGATAGGGAGCCCCGTCTTAAACTCCATCGGGATCTTCTCGCCTTTTTCCTTTGACGCATCCTCAATGCTCTGAAATCTCGCAACGAAATTCATGTTGAAAATAATATTTGAATCAGAAGGGTTTACGATAATTCCGTCAAGCTTGTTTATTTTCGCCTCATTTGCCGCGATTTTGTTAACCTCAGTATAAGGAATTACAGCCACCCGGCTGCCGGACTGCAGCTTACCGTTCAGATGCCACTTGTTCGTATAAACAGGGATGAACACCTTGCCATCCTTCATTTTGATCATCATTGCTGCTATCCTGCCGGCATCGTCTGCCTTGCACGGCATGTGGACTTTGCTGCCTCTGAGCTCTTCTGCCAGTTCGGTCAGTTTTTCAACCGAGCTGTTTTTCTTATATTCTGCAAGAAGCTTTTCAAGATTGTCATTGGAATTGTCTTTGTAATCTGTCATGTATGCTACTCCTGTGTACCGGCGCCAGCGCACCGATTATTTACTGAGGCCAAAAATCCTTTCAGCATTTCCGCCCAGAACCAGAGCCTTCTCTTCTTCTGTGATATCCAGCTCTTTTATGATATTTACTCCATCGCACATCCAACCGTGGAAAACAGGGAATGATGAGCCAAAAAGTATATGGTCCGCACCGCAGATGCTGATGGCGCTCTCCAACTGCTTTTTGCCAAGCGTGCTGGCATGGGTTGCCTCAAAGAAAATGTTATTTTCAAGATAGCTAAGTATCTTGTCACGTTCGCTGCTCCCCAGCCTCTCTAAAGACTCTGCCTTCTTGGACTTGGCAGGGATCATACTGTCGTAGTTAGAATACCAGTTTCCTCCCAGTATTGTGTGAACAAACTTTAAATTCGGGTATTCTTCAAAAATCCCGCTGAAAAGCTCTCTTCCCACAGCCATGCTCTGGTCGATCACGCGGCCAAGGGTACGGCGGACGTTGTTGTATTGTACCACATTCTTCCATTCAACAGGAAGCGGAGTATGTCTGATATATGCAGGTATGTTCAGGTCGTTTATGACCTTCAGCATCGGCCTGAATGCATCATCATCAAGATACAGCTGGCCATAATGACATGAAAGCTGTATGCCTACCATGCCTAGTTCTTTGATGCATCTTTCAAGCTCGTAAACAGACTCTTTTGTGCCCCATGGAGGAACAGCAGCCACTGCAGCAAGACGGCCGCCGGAGCGTTTACACATGTCGGCTGCATCATCATTTACCATCCTGCAGGTCTCAACGTCCAGCCATTCCTGCCAGCAAGGTATCTTAATAATACCCATGTCAACACCGGCTTCATCCATGGCCTGCAGCTTGACTTCCAGGCTGTACTCGCCATCTACGTAGTTCAGGTTCTGGCATCCTGCAGGCTTTTCAAGGATCAGCTGCCTCAAGCCTCCGGCTGTCTGACCAACATAGGCCCTTTCTCCAAAGCCCAAAGGCACACAGTTTAAAAAGCCGTTCAGCATTTTTTCGTTATCATATAAATCCTCAGGAACATGGTCCATGCAAGTATCAACTACCATAGATTACCTCACTTTAAATATTTTCTATTTCTCTGCATTATATATCTAATCGGAAATTAAGTCACGCTTCCACTCTGTCTTTCATAACCATTTGCACAAAAGTTTCTTCGTCCACAGGTTTTGAAAAATAATACCCCTGTATCATGTCACAGCCGATATTCTTTAAAAATTCCACCTGTCCGACTGCTTCCACTCCTTCAGCAACAACCTGCTTTCCAACTTCTTTGGCAAAGCCAACTGTATGCCTTATCAGCCGGTCATTTGAGTCCTCTCCAATCAAATCTATGAGAGTCTTATCCAGCTTTATACATTCAAACGGAATGGTCAAAAGACTTGCGAGCGATGAAAAGCCGGACCCAAAATCATCCATGTGAAACTTAAATCCCTGTCCAATCAGCTGCATGGCGTATTCCTTTATCTCACCTGACTTAAATGCAGCGCTTTCAGTAATCTCTATCGGCATTAGCTCAGGGCTGACCGAATATTCATCTGCTATTTCCCGGTAATTTTCAGCAAGGCCGGCAGTAAAAATGCTGGCCCTTGAAAGGTTTACAGATATCGGCAGTCCGTCAATGCCGCTCTTTTGCAGTCTGTTCTGAACCCTGCAAACCTGTCTGAAAATGTAGCGGTCCAGTTCGGCTATCTTGCCGCACTCCTCCAGTACGCCTATGAATCTGTCCGGCGGCACCATACTGCCGTCAGGCTTAACCCAGCGCACCAGTGCCTCTGCGCCGGCAATTTTTCCTGTCTGCGCCGAAAACTTAGGCTGGAACCAGGCTCTGAACTGCCTGTCTGCCAGAGCTTCTTCAAAGCCGTTTTCCACGTCGCTGTTCCAATCCATCTGTTCCATCATGGCATTGTCAAACTCAATGTAATCCTCATGATTATTGGCTCTGATGGTATTAAGCGCAAATAAAGTCTTTTCATAGACTTCTGCCGGAGGCATGTCCCGGCGTACATTTTCATAAAGAGACCATTTAATGATAAGATTCTTAATCTCGGATCTGCTTAAAAATTTA
>R11__coassemble_784_pt1 | contig 19557 bp, 21 predicted proteins | sample R11__metabat2_high_PE_009 | metagenome-assembled genome bin R11
ACCTGAAAAATGTGGAGTTTTAGGCGATTTGTATTGACTTTATCTAAAGATAAGAGTATAAAAATATGAGTATTATTCATCAATAATGCATATTTATGCAAAAATAATGCATAAAATAGTATAAACATTGAGTATTATAAACAGGTGAACTTATGGCAAAAATGTGGGAAGGAAGAACATCTGCCGAAACTAGTCAGATAGCGGATGATTTTAATTCTTCTATAAGCGTTGATTCACGCATGTACAAAGCGGACATAACTGGCAGCATGGCTCATGCGGCAATGCTGGGTGCAAAGGGAATTATCCTTCAGGAAGAGGCTGAACAGCTTATTGACGGGCTGCAGGGAATTCTTGATGATATTGAAAGCGGAGCACTTGAAATCGATATGAGTGCAGAAGACATTCATATGTTTGTAGAGGCTGTTCTTACTGAACGCCTGGGTGATGTGGGTAAAAAACTTCATACGGCCAGGTCCAGAAACGACCAGGTGGCTCTTGATTTCAGGATTCATCTTAAAGGTGAAGTAGATGAGATTTCAGAGAAAATCAGATCTCTTATCGAAGCTGTGCTGGAAATTGCCAAGGCAAATAAGCAGACCATCATGCCGGGTTATACACATCTGCAGAGGGCCCAGCCTATCACCTTCGGACATCATCTGATGGCTTATGCCATGATGCTGACCAGAGATCTGGACAGGCTGGTTTCAACCAAAAAGAGAATGAATGTATCTCCAATCGGATGCTGCGCACTTGCCGGAACCACCTATGACACCGACAGACGCATGGAGGCTGCAAGTCTTGGATTTGATGATATCTGCCTTAATTCCCTGGATGGTGTTTCGGACAGGGATTTTGCCATTGAATTTGTAAGCGACCTGGCCATACTGATGATGCATCTTTCAAGATTTTCGGAAGAGATCATACTGTGGTCAAGCTGGGAGTTCAAATTCGTAGAGCTGTCGGATGCATTTACAACCGGGTCTTCCATAATGCCTCAGAAGAAAAATTCTGACATGGCTGAGCTTGTAAGGGGAAAGACCGGCAGAGTTTACGGTGAACTTATGGGAATCCTTACAATGATGAAGGGAATTCCTCTTGCGTATAATAAAGACATGCAGGAAGATAAGGAAGGTGTGTTTGACGCATGTGATACAGTAAAGATGTGTCTGGACGTTTTCGCACCTATGGTTGCCACAATGACTCCGTTGCCTGAAAACATGATGAAGGCTGCCCAGGGAGGGTTTATCAATGCAACTGACGTGGCTGATTATCTTGTCAGGAAGGGACTTCCGTTCAGAAGTGCATACAAAATTTCGGGACAGATTGTGTCAAAATGCATTAAGGAAGGCAAAGTACTTGAAACCATGAGCATTGATGAGTACAGGGAGTTTTCTGAACTTTTTGACGAAGATATATATGATGCTGTTAATCTGACAAACTGTGCATTCAGAAGAACCAGCGAGGGCGGTACAAGCCCTGCATCCTTTGATGCCCAGATTGAATTTGTAGAGAAAGTTATTGGTAAATAAAGATGACAAAAGTATTTATTGACGGAAGCAGCGGCACAACGGGGCTGCGTATACATGAAAGACTGGCAGACAGGAAGGATATTGAACTTATCATCCTGCCTGATAATTTAAGAAAAGATAACGGTGCAATCCAGGGGGCGCTTAATGAGTGTGACATAGCATTTTTATGCCTTCCTGATGATGCTGCAAGAGAGGCTGTCGGTCTGTGCGAGTCTGATGATACTGTGATAATCGATACGTCAACGGCACATAGAACACTTGACGACTGGGCTTATGGCTTTTCTGAGCTTAAGGGACTTAAAAATAAGATCCTTGCATCAAAGAGAATTGCCAATCCCGGGTGTCATGCCAGCGGATTTATATCACTGGTCGCTCCATTGGTGTATAACAAACTGATCGATACAAAGGCCCAGCTCAGCTGCTTTTCACTGACAGGTTATTCCGGCGGCGGAAAGAAAATGATAGCTGATTATGAAGGGACGGAGCGCAGCAAACTCCTTGATGCCCCAAGAATGTACGGTATCGCCCAGGCTCATAAGCATCTTCCTGAGATGACAAAGATCACAGGGCTTGAAACCCTGCCGGTATTCTGCCCGATAGTCGGAGATTTCTACTCCGGAATGGAAGTTACGGTGAGTCTTTTTGCCGATCAGGTAAAAGGCGGCATAAAGGCCATCAAGGAAGCTTATGCCGATTATTATAATGACAGTACCGGACTTGTCCATTTTAAGGACAGTGCCGATGAAGGTGGCTTTATGTCAGCCGGGGCTTACTCTGGAAGAGATGACATGGAAGTATCTGTTCAGGGAGGCGAAGAGCGCATAATCCTGGTTTCAAGGTTTGATAATCTTGGAAAAGGTGCTTCAGGTGCGGCAATCCAGAACATGAACCTTGTCATGGGAATTGACGGAAGAACAGGACTTGTTTACTAAAAGTCTGTGAAATAACATACGGGAGAAAATGATGAAAATTATAGAAGGCGGCGTTTGCGCTGCAAAAGGATTTACTGCAAATGGAATAAATGTCGGTGTTAAGCCGGGGGCAACAAAACTGGATCTTGGTGTAATTTTCAGCGAGGTTCCGGCATCGGCTGCAGCCGTTTATACAACAAATCTGGTAAAGGGTGCACCTATTACGGTAACTAAAAATAATATAGCTGACGGAGTTGCCCAGGCTGCCATATTCAACAGCGGCAATGCCAATACATGTAACGCCAACGGCATTGAGATAGCTGAGACCATGTGTAAACTTCTGGCTGATCAGATGGGCATCAAGGCTGAAGACATTATAGTTGCTTCAACAGGTGTTATCGGGCAGAAGCTGAACATTGATCCGATAGCAAAGGGCATCCCTGAACTTTGCGCAGGACTTAATAAAAATGGTTCTGACAGTGCCGCAAGGGCAGTAATGACTACTGATACAGTAAAGAAGGAAATTGCTGTTGAATTTGAAGTAGGCGGTGTAAGCTGCAGGATCGGCGGAATTGCCAAAGGATCGGGAATGATCCATCCAAACATGGCTACAATGCTGGGATTTATTACTACTGATGCTGCAATCTCACCTGCCATGATCAAGAAGGCACTTTCGGTTGACATTGAAGATTCATTTAACATGATCAGTGTAGACGGAGATACATCCACAAACGACATGGTCTGCATCATGGCTAACGGCCTGGCAGGAAATGCCGAAATAAGCGCCGAGGGCAGTGATTTTGACGCATTTGCTGCGGCCTTAAGAGAAGTTACCATCTATCTTGCTAAAAACATGGCAAAGGACGGTGAGGGCGCCAGCAAGCTGATCGAATGCAAGGTCAGCGGTGCCAAGGACAAACAGACTGCTAAGGTTGTTGCCAAGAGTGTCATCTGTTCTAACCTCCTTAAATGCGCAATATTCGGTTCCGATGCAAACTGGGGCAGAGTGCTGTGTGCCATTGGATATTCAGGTGCAGACGTGGACGTAACCAAGGTTGGAGTCACCTTTAAGAGCGCTGCAGGCGAGGTTATTGTATGCCGGAATGGTGCAGGTGTTGATTTCTCAGAGGATTTGGCAAAGAAGATCCTTGATGAGAAAGAGATAATTATAGACGTTACTCTTGACAGCGGTAATGGCGAGGCAACAGCTTTTGGTTGTGACCTGACATATGAATATGTTAATATAAACGGAAGCTACAGATCGTAAATTAAACAACAAAACGAGGCGTAAAAATGACAGTTTTTTCTAATCAGGAAAGGGCTGAGGTACTGACCCAGGCCATTCCTTATATTCAGAAACATGCAGGCAAGATAGTTGTTATCAAATACGGCGGAAACGCCATGACGAACCCGGAACTTAAACAGCAGGTCATGGAGGACATAGTGCTCCTTAATGCTGTAGGCGTTAAGGTAGTTCTGGTACATGGCGGAGGCCCTGACATAAACGATCTCCTTAAGAAACTTGGAAAAAAGAGTGAGTTTGTCAATGGTCTTAGGGTTACTGATAAGGAAACTGCAGAGGTTGCCCAGATGGTTCTGGCCGGAAAGGTCAACAAGGATCTGGTAAAGCTCATCCAGAGCAGCGGAGCAAAGGCCATCGGTCTTTCAGGTATCGACGGAAAGATGCTGGCTGCAGGCTTCAAGGATGAAGCACTTGGATTTGTGGGAGAGATAATCGAGGTTAATATCGGCATCGTAGAAGACGTTATTGACAAGGGATATATTCCTGTTATTTCAACCATTGCCAGCGATAAAGAGGGTAATACCTATAATATTAACGGTGACACCGCCGCCGGCTACATAGCAGGTGCCCTGAATGCTGAGCGTCTCATCATGCTGACCGACATAAAGGGTGTTTTAAGGGATGCCAGCGATGACAGTACATTGATACCAGAGCTTACTGTCAGCCAGGCAAGGGCTCTTTATGACGAGGGAGTTATCTCAGGCGGAATGATCCCTAAGGTCGACTGCTGCATCGATGCACTTGATAAGGGCGTTAAGAGAGTTGTCATAATGGACGGCAGGATTCCTCATTCCATATTGATGGAGCTCTTCACCGATGAAGGCGCAGGCACAATGCTGGTTAAGGACAACGAAGAATAATATAGAAAGGCAATACCGGCCCCGTCCGGAAAATAAGTAAAATGTTTAAAGAAATTGATGATAAGTATGTTGCAGGAACATATAAAAGATTTCCTGTAGAGATAGTTGAAGGCAAAGGTTCCATCGTAAAGGATGTAAACGGCAAGGAATACATTGACATGGGTTCAGGCATCGGCGTTACATCTTTTGGTGTGGCTGATGATGTATGGCAGAAGGCTGTTACAGAGCAGATAAACAAAGTTCAGCATATGTCAAATCTTTATTACACAGAGCCTTGTGCAATGCTGGCTCAGGCTCTCTGCGAAAAGACCGGAATGAAGAAGGTATTCTTCTGCAATTCAGGTGCTGAGGCAAACGAGACAGCTATCAAGGTTGCAAGAAAGTATGCTGCAGAGAAAAAGGGCGAAAATTACTATACTATCATCACTCTTGTTAACAGCTTCCACGGCAGAACCATCACAACTCTTTCAGCTACAGGACAGGATGTTTTCCATAAACTTTTTACTCCTATGACACCTGGATTTGTTCATACACCTGCAAATGATCTCGAGGCCCTGAAGAAGCTGGCTGGTGAAGTAAAGTGTGCGGGAATCCTGATGGAATGTGTTCAGGGCGAGGGCGGAGTTATCTCCCTTGATGCTGATTTTATCAAAGGCGTGGCAGAATATGCTAAAGAAAATGACATTATCCTGATGATAGACGAGGTTCAGACAGGAAACGGACGTACAGGCGAAATGTACTCTTACATGAACTTCGGCATAGAGCCTGATGTTGTATCTACAGCAAAGGGACTGGCCGGCGGACTGCCTCTCGGAGCAACACTCCTTGGTGAAAAGGTTAAGGATATCTTCGGACCGGGAGACAATGGTTCGACATTCGGAGGTAATCCTGTTTCTTGTGCAGCTGCACTTTCAATAGTTAACCGTATCGATGACAAGCTCCTTAGCGAAGTTAAGGAAAAGAGCAGATATATATTTGAAACTCTCGGGAGCGCAGAGGGCGTTGAAAGCGTTTCCGGTCTCGGTCTTATGATCGGTATTAAGACAGTAAAGCCTGCAATAGAAGTCGTTAACAAGTGTATCGAGGAAGGCGTTCTTTGCCTGACAGCAAAGGATAAGGTAAGACTTCTTCCCGCACTGAATATCCCAATGGATGTACTTAAGAAAGCTGTCGCTGTAATTGCTGAGGCTGCGAAATAATTAAAAACAGAGAGAATGAACATGAGCTTATACAAGAGAAATTTTTTGAAACTTCTGGATTTTACTCCGGATGAGATAAACGAAATGCTGGAGCTGGCTGCATACCTTAAGGCTAAGAAAAAGAACGGCGAGCTTCACAAGTGGTGTTACGGCAAGAATATCGCACTGATATTTGAGAAGACAAGCACACGTACCAGATGCTCCTTTGAAGTAGCTGCGGCTGACCTTGGAATGCATGCTGTATATCTGGATCCTAAGAGCTCACAGATCGGAAAGAAAGAGAGCATTGCGGACACTGCAAGAGTTCTTGGCCGCATGTTTGATGGAATCGAGTACCGCGGATTCGGGCAGAGTATTGTCGATGACCTGGCGAAATATTCCGGTGTTCCTGTATGGAACGGACTGACAAACGAGTTCCATCCAACTCAGATCCTGGCTGACTTCCTGACAATCAAAGAGCATTTCGGTTCACTTAAGGGCAGAAAACTGGTATACATGGGTGATGCCAGATACAACATGGGTAATTCTCTCATGGTCGGCTGTGCAAAAATGGGAATGCACTTTGTTGCCTGCGCTCCCGCTGAGTATATGCCTGAGCATGAGCTGGTGGATGAGTGCCGCGCCATCGCAAAAGAGACCGGTGCAAGCCTTGAATTTATTACAGACCCAATGGAAGCAACAAAAGGCGCCGATGTCATCTATACAGATGTATGGGTATCAATGGGAGAGCCTGACGAGATTTGGAAGCAGAGAATTGAAGATCTGATGCCATACCAGGTCAGCATGAAGTTCCTGGAAAATGCCGGCCCTCAGTGCAGATTCATGCACTGCCTCCCTGCCTTCCATGACCTTAATACCGAGATTGGCGCTGAAATGTCCCGCAAGTTCGGATATGACGAGCTGGAAGTCACCGACGAAGTTTTCGAAAGCGACCGATCCATCGTATTTGACGAGGCAGAGAACCGCCTTCACACAATCAAAGCTGTCATGGCAGCTACGCTTTGCGAGACTATTCCGCAGGACTGATAGTGGATATGATTGTGCAGGCGGATAATTTTTTGAGACAACAGCATCCTCAACCTGCTATAGGCTTATTTTAAAATTTACAAACTAAAACTGGAGTGGTATACTACCCATAAATATCTGTTAAATATAAATTGGGGTTGACTACCACGATGAAACAGTTAAACTTGTTTATACATACATACATACATACATAACAGGCTTGTAATCTGTTGCAGCCTTAATTTAATTATGTGAACAATAAGACCACCTTCCGGCGCATGCGCGCCGGGGGTGGTCTTTGTGTATGTACTCAAGTATAAACCTGCAAAAACGAGTAGGAGGAAAGGTTTATGAAAAGATTATTGAAGTTATTTGGATTACTTGGTGCAGCCGCATTGATGACGTGTCTGTTATTTGGGGTAGCGGTACTAGCGGATGATGCAACTGTAGTTGACAGCGGTACATGCGGTGATGATAATGCGACATGGTCTTTGGACAGCGATGGAGGGCTGACCATCAGCGGAAGTGGAATGATGCAGGATGATATGGATTCAATTCCATGGTACCGTTATAGAACTTCTATAAAAAGTGTAATAATAAAAGACGGAATAACAAACATCTGTGCCTCAGCATTTGAAGGATGCAGCAACCTAATAAGTATAGAAGTTCCAGACAGTGTTACAAGCATTGGGTATATGGCATTTTATGAATGCAGTAACTTAAAAAGCATCGTGTTACCCCAAAGCTTGACATACATCGGACAGCGTGCTTTTGCTGGCTGTAGCAGCTTAATAAGCATCGTGATACCTGAAAATGTAACATACATCGGAGAAATAGCATTTTCGGATTGCAGTAGCCTGACGAGCGTAAACATTCCGAAAGGAGTTACAAGCATAGGTATTTATACATTTTCTGGATGTAGCAATCTTACAAGCATAGATATAGGAGACAATGTAACGAGTATTGGGGAAGCTGCATTTCAACAATGCAGCAGCCTTACAAAGGTAGATATAGGAGACAGTGTAACGAATATAGGAGAGCATGCATTTGTAAATTGCAGTAGCCTAACAAACGTATATATTGGAAACAGTGTAACATATGTCGAGGATAGTGCATTTTATGGGTGTAGCAGTTTGACAAGCATCAATATACCAAACAGTGTAACATACATCGGAGTTTGTGCATTTGATGAATGCAGTAGTCTTACAAATATTACTATACCATCCAGTGTAACATACATTGGTGATTGTGCAGTAGGAGTGTACTACAATTATAACAGTGGTGTATGGACCCCAATCGATGACTTTGTTGTCTATGGGAAAAGGGGTTCTGCAGCAGAGACATATGCAAATGATTATGGCATCCCATTCGTGTCAGTTGATGGAGAGAATGGTTTTGTCAAGAGCGGCAGCAAGTGGATATATTCCATTGATGGAAAGCAGTCAACTTACACCGGCCTGATCAAGGGAACCATTTCAGATGTATCATCTTCAGCTAAGTGGTACTATGTGGAAAACGGTGTCTATACAAAGAGCACAGGACTTGCCAAGAAAGCGTATGGCTCTGATACTAAGTGGTATTTCGTTAAAAACGGAGCATACAAAAAAGCCAGTGGAATTGCACAGAAAATAAACAGCACTGACAAGAAATGGTATTACGTAAGTGATGGTACGTACAAAAAGGCAACTGGTTTAGCGAAGAAAGCCGATGGAAGTTCATCAACTTGGTACTTTGTAAAGGCCGGTGTATACATTAAGGCAACAGGCATAGCTAAAAAGGCGGATGGCAGTTCTTCAACCTGGTATTATGTAAAGAGCGGAGTTTATAAGAAGGGGGTCACTACCATCGCTAAGAAGGCAGATGGCAGCTCATCAAAGAAATATTACGTACTGAACAGCGTGTTCAAGTCAAAGACCGGCAACGTGACCATCAACGGTAAGAAGTACACGTTGGTAAAAGGTGTAGTACAGTAAACAGATAATCTGGCACTCCACACGGAAAAGCCCGTGGGAGTGCCAGTGTTCGTATTTAGTGGATGTCATTCTTCCCATTGAAATCTTTTCATGTCCACATGGTTTTCGTCCTTGAATTCAATGCCTTCCTGCTCTAAAAGGAAGCGCTGCTGCGGAAAAGAAGGAGCAGTGCGGCCGGCATGGTTTACGACCCTGTGGCAGGGATAGCTGCCGTAAAATTCAGCCATCGAGAGAACCTTTCCCACCAGGCGGGAGTTTTTATCTCTTCCGATGAGGCGGGCAATCTGCCCGTAGGAAGCGACCTTGCCTTCGGGAATTTCTTCCACCACGGATAATATTTCATATATCAGATCTTCGTTTAAAACTGACATAAATCACTAAAAGTCAAGCTGCTGCAGCAGCTCAAAATGGAATGCTATATTTTCTTTGTTATGAGCATCGCTGGAGTAGATAAAACGGCCGCCGTTTTCTTTTATGTAGGATATCTGCTCAGCTGATGGATAGGCGCAAGTACGGTAGCCCCTTGAGATGGCCCCTGTATTGATCTCAAAAATCCTGCCGGAATAAAGAAGAGCATCGGCTGCTTTTTTCCAGGCCGCGATGTAACGGGGATTGGCCGGGTCGAAAAGCCGGCCGTCTTCGTTGAATTTCGAAATCAGGTCAAAATGACCGATTATGTCGCAATTGGTTCTGTTAACCACATCGCTTACGATCAGATAGTAATCTTCAATAAGGGAGTAGATATCACCGCCATAGTAGCTTTCAGCTGCGTTAAGCAGGATTTCCGGGTTTTCATCCACGGGGATGTAAATGTGATTCATGTAAGCGTGGCAGCCCGGGACTACGTCTCTTCCGTCTCTATTTATGCGGATATAATGGACAGAGCCGATTACGTAATCATAACAGTCTGTTGGTTCGTTGCTGTAGTAGTCCTGTTCAATGCCTGCCCAGAGACGGATGTCATCGGTCCCAAGGGCTTTGGAAAGCCTTGGATTATCTTTTAGCTGTGCACATTTTTGGGCAAGAGAAAAGACAGTGATATTATAATCTTCTATCTGTTCCCTCTGAATGCAGTAGCTTTCGTCAAAAAAAGTGTATGAATGGTCGGATATGCCGACGACCTTCATGCCTTTTTTAACTGCACTTTTAAGCATGTCGGAAGGGGAGTCCTTACCGTCACTGAAATTGGTATGCATATGCAGGTCTGTATTTAACAGATTGTCAAAATCGATTTTAAATTTCATCAGTGTTCTCCGTCATTTACCCAGACTACGTTTTCAAAGCATGAAGTAGTGCCGAGGTGGCATGCAGGGCCGTCAGGATTTACCATGACAACCAGGGCGTCCTTATCACAGTCTGCAATGATTGAGATAATGTGCTGGAAGTTTCCGCTGGTTTCGCCTTTAAGCCACAGTTCCTGTCTTGAGCGGCTCCAGAAGCAGGTAAGTCCTTTTTCCATGGAGATGCCGAGGCTTTCCTTGTTCATGTATGCCACTGTCAGGACCCTTTTGGATCTGGCGTCCTGTACAACAGCAGGGATCAGTCCTTTTTCGTCAAATTTAAGATCATCTATTTCTAAATACTGCATTTTATTACCTCTCAGCTGATCCTTGAAGGGATGCCGTTCTTTTTCATTTCTTGCTTAAGGTCAGATATTTTTACGGTTCCAAAGTGGAATATTGATGCAGCTAGCCCAGCATCGACCTTTGGAAGAGTGTTAAAAAGTTCAATGAAATCATTTATGCAGCCTGCGCCGCCGGATGCGATAACCGGAACTGAAACAGCATCGCAGACAGCTTTCAGCATTTCCAGGTCGAAGCCTTTCTTGACGCCGTCGGTATCGATGGAATTTACCACAATTTCGCCGGCACCGTTTCCAACGCACCGTTTGATCCATTCAATGGCTTCCATGCCTGTGTCCACACGGCCGCCTTTGGCAAATACACGGAACTCGCCGTTTACGCGTTTAATGTCAGCCGAGAGTACAACGCACTGGTCGCCGTAGAGCTTGGCAGCTTCTTCCACAAGGTCAGGATTGCGGATGGCTCCGGAATTTACGCTGACCTTGTCAGCACCGCATTTCAGAACCCTGTCAAAGTCTTCAACTGAGTTTATTCCACCGCCTACCGTCAGTGGGATGAATACGCTTTTTGCGGCTTCGCAGAGAATGTCGGTAAAGATTTTTCTGCCGTCACTGGAAGCAGTGATATCGTAAAATACCAGTTCGTCAGCTCCGCAGTCACTGTAATATTTAGCAAGGGTGACAGGAGAGTCCACATCCTGAAGCCCTGTGAAATTTGTTCCTTTTACAACCCGTCCGTCCCTGACGTCCAGGCAGGGGATAATTCTTTTTGTAATCATGTCTTTGTCTTTCCTGATTTATTTTGATGCTGCAATGGCTTCCTTAAGGTCAATGGCTCCGGTATAATAGGCCTTTCCTATGATGGCACCGTAAAGGTTCATTGAAGCGAGGGCTTTTACATCGTCTATGGTGGATACACCGCCGGAAGCAGTGATCTGAATGTCAAATTTTTGAGACAGATCCTTATAGAGTTGTCTGTTGGTTCCTATCATGGCGCCGTCCTTGGATATGTCCGTACAGATGATTGTCTTTACTCCGATATCCTGCATGGAAGAGCAGAAGTCAAATGCGTCAAGATCTGATTTTTCAGTCCAGCCTTTTATGGCAACAAAGCCGTCTTTTATATCAATTCCGACAGCTATCTTTTCGCCATATTTTTCTACGGCTTCTTTGACGAACCCTTCGCTTGTTACAGCAGCAGTTCCAAGGATGACTCTGTCAATACCTGCACAAAGGTATTTGTCTATGACTTCCATGGAACGGATACCGCCGCCTATTTCGCAGAATAAGCCGCTTTTGTTCTTGATGTTGATTACTGCGCTAAAGTTTGGAGTTGTGCCGGATTTGGCCCCTTCCAGGTCCACAATGTGGATATATCCGGCGCCGGCAGCTGCAAAATCGGCGCCAATCTCAGCCGGATTGTCGCTGTATACTGTCATCTGGGCATAGTCGCCTTTATATAATCTGACAGCCTTACCTTCATAAAGGTCAATGGCAGGAAAAATATTCATGGTAATCTCCTTTAAAAATCAAGAATGAAACTTATAATTCACAGAAAGCCTTAAGTATATTAAGACCGATATTTCCGCTTTTTTCAGGGTGAAACTGGCAGCCATATACATTGCCGTTTTGTACAGCTGCGGTAAGCTCCGCGCCATACTCACATTCAGCAATGCAGCTGTCCTTACAATCGGCTCCATAGTATGAATGTACAAAGTATACATGGTCACCTTCGTTGATATATTTAAAAATAGGGCTTTTACCCCCATCACCGGCAGGATACCTGAACTGGAGTGCATTCCATCCGATCTGAGGAATCTTAAGATCTGCAGGGATTACATCTGCAATCGGTCTTACAGAACCCTTTATCAGGCCGAGACCTTCATGCTCACCGTATTCGTAGCTTTTTTCAAAAAGGAGCTGCATGCCAAGGCAGATACCCATGATGGGCTTGCCCTCTGTGGCCAGTTCCTTTACCAGGTCAGCCATGCCGGAGTCCTGCAGCTTTTTTGCGGCATCACCAAATGCACCTACACCCGGCAGAATAATATGATCGCCTTTGCGTATTTCTTCCTTATCAGAGGAAACCTTTGCCTCTATGCCGATGGCGGCAAAAGAGGACTGAAGAGAGAACAGGTTTCCAACACCGTAATCTATAATTATTACCATTTAAATCTCCTAAAAATACCAGTTGCTTTTTAAATAATTACAGCATTCCCTTTGTTGACGGAATCTCGTCTGCAAATTCACTGTCAATCTTTACAGCTTTTCTTAATGACTGGGCAACGCTCTTGTATGCACCCTCAATAATGTGATGTGAGTTAGAGCCGGCCATCTGCATGATGTGCAGAGTCACCTGGGCTCTGCGGACGAACCCGAGCCAGAATTCCTGCACGAGCTCGGTGTCAAAATCACCGACCTTCTGGGTAGGGATCTGCATGTTGAAGTTAAGATGGCTTCTGCCTGATATGTCTACAGCAGACATGATCAGTGTTTCGTCCATCGGAGTGATGGAGTCACCATATCTTACAATGCCTTTTTTGTCGCCGATGGCAGCAAAGAAAGCGTCGCCCAGGGCAATTCCAATATCTTCAACTGTGTGGTGATAATCAACCCATGTATCACCGTTGCATGTAAGTTCCAGATCAAACCTTGCATGTTTTGCAAGCAGTGTCAGCATGTGATCTAAAAATCCGCAGCCTGAAGCTATGGAAGAAGTGCCGGAGCCATCCAGGTTCAGCTTCAGCTTAATATCTGTTTCATTAGTCCTTCTGTTAATTTCAGCAGTTCTCATAAAATACTCCTATTTTGAAAGAATGTCTGTAAGTTCGGTTATCAGAGCCTGCATCTGCTCCCTGGAGCCGATGGTAATGCGGTTAAACTGGCAGATGCGTTCTTTGGTAAAGTGACGGACCAGGATGCCCCGGCGTTTCAGCTCATCGTAGAGCCAGCCGCCGTCCAGGTCAGGGTGCTTTGCAAAAATAAAGTTAGCTTTGGATTCAAGAACTTCGAAGCCAAGGTTTTTAAGCTCCTTTACCGTATAATCCCTGTTTTCAATAATGGCCAGGCAGTTATTCTTTGTATAATCTTCATTCTCCAAAGATGCAATACCTGCTGCCATTGTCATTGTGTTGATATTATAAGGATTTGTTGAATATCTGATGGTATTCAGGTCATTTATCAAAGCAGCATTTCCAAAGGCAAATCCCAGTCTGGCACCGGCAAGAGAACGGGACTTTGAAAATGTTCTTACTACCAGCAGATTATCGTATTTGTTGATAAGAGGCAGGCAGGTTGTGCCGCCGAAGTCCACATATGCCTCATCAATAATGACCACGTTGTCAGGATTGCTTTTTACGATCTTTTCGATTTCGTCAACCGGAAGGCTGATTCCTGTAGGCGCATTTGGATTTGCAATAAAGATTGTTTTGTTGATACCAATATAGTCGTTAATATCAATCGTAAAATCACTTTTAAGCGGAATCTCTGTATATGGAGTTCCCGTAAACTCGGCAAATACAGGGTAGAAGCCGTAGGTTATGTCAGGAAAGGCTGCACCGCAGTCCTGTCCGCAGAAAGCCAGAAATGAGAAATAGAGAGACTCATCCGAACCGTTTGCTGCGATAACCTGATCTTTCCCGACACCGTAAACTTCAGCCAGCTTGCTTAAAAGATCCGAACATGTAGGGTCAGAGTAGAGCTGTAGCGAACGGGATGAGGCAACTGCGTCCTTTACAGCCTGAAGCGGAGGAAAAGGACTTTCGTTTGTATTAAGCTTGTTGTACTGGAGATCCTTTGGCTGCTCGCCAGGTGTATATGGCTCCAGTTTGTCATATTTGGAACTAAAAAATCTGCTCATTTTAATGCCTCGTAAATTAATTACACATGTTGTCCGTGTAGTTGTTATTCTTCTTCAAATCTTATGACAGCACTCTTTGCATGTCCTGTCAGACCTTCCTGGGTTGCAAAGTAAGCAATGTCATAGGCAACCTTTGAAAGAGCCTCTTTTGTGTAGTAGGTATACTGTGTCTTTTTAACAAACTCGTCAACAGAAAGAGGATTGGAAAACTTGGCAGTTCCGCTGGTTGGAAGAGTGTGGTTTGGTCCGGCAAAATAGTCGCCTAAAGCTTCGGGACACATGCGGCCCATGAAGATGGAACCTGCGTGACGGATCTTGCCGACATATTCAAAAGGATCATCAACGCAAAGCTCTAAGTGTTCCGGAGCAATCTCATTGGAGATTTCAATAACAGTTTCAAGATTATCTGCAATGATGATCTTTCCGTTTGTGTCGATGGAGCATCTGGCGATTTCAGCACGGTCAAGAAGCGGGATCTGGCGCTCCAGCTCATCGCTTACGGCGTATGCCAGCTCCTCGGAGTCGGTTACCAGAACAGCGCTGGCCATTTTGTCATGTTCTGCCTGTGAAAGAAGGTCAGCCGCAACATATTTAGGATTGGACTTACCGTCAGATACAACCAGGATCTCGCTTGGTCCGGCGATCATGTCGATGGAAACCTGACCAAATACCTGCTTTTTAGCCTCAGCAACAAAAGCATTTCCGGGTCCTACAATCTTATCAACCTTAGGAATGGTTTCTGTGCCGTAAGCCAGGGCAGCGATGGCCTGGGCTCCGCCGACCTTAAATATGCGGTCGATGCCGGCAACATGAGCAGCAGCAAGGATAGCGGGATTAACCTTTCCGTCCTTTCCCGGAGGCGTAACCATGACAACCTCAGGGACCCCGGCAATCTTTGCAGGGATGGAATCCATCAGAACGGTTGAAGGGTAGGCTGCTGTACCTCCCGGTACATAAAGGCCAGCCTTGTCAACAGGAGTAATCTTCTGGCCGATAATGATGCCGTCTTCGCCCTTGATCTCAAATCCCTGACGGACCTGCTTTTCGTGGAAGGCACGGATATTGGCAGCGGCCTTTTCAAGAACTTCGATGAATTTCGGCTCTATGAGAGTCAAAGCCTCGTCGATTTCTTCCTGGGATACAACAAGGCTTTCCAAAACCACCTTGTCAAACTTTTCGGTATACTCAGCCAGAGCCTTATCACCGTTTGCACGCACATTTGCTATAATGTCTTCCACTATGGCGGTAACGTTGCTTTGAGCTTCGCTTCTTGCGAAAATCTCGTCATTTGAAACTTCGTTGTATTTCATTATCTTTATCATGATCAGTTATCTCCTTTAACCATTTCACTGATGCTTCTCTGAATCTGCATTATTTTTTCGCTGTTGAACTTGTAGCTTGCCTTATTCGCAATGAGGCGGGCACTGATCGGAACAATTGTTTCGAAAACCTGAAGGTCGTTTTCCTTGAGAGTAGTTCCGGTCTCAACAATATCGACTATTACATCTGTAAGCCCTAAGATCGGTGCAATCTCGATAGAACCGTTCAGATGGACAATGTCAATCTCCCTGTCTATGGAAGCGTAGTAGCTTCTAGCAATGTTTGAAAACTTGGTTGCGACTTTAAGTGTTCTGTCGGGATTGTCCCTAAAATCCTTAGGAGCAGCCACGCACATGCGGCATTTTCCGATGTTGAGATCCAAAAGCTCATATACGTCAGGCTCATATTCCAAAAGGATATCCTTGCCGGCAACACCGATATCGGCAGCGCCTCTTTCAACATATATCTGTACGTCTGAAGGCTTGGCCCAGAAATATCTGACCTGTCGTTCTTCGTTTTCAAATATCAGCTTTCTGTTGTTTTCAAGTATGGAAGGACACTCGAAACCCGACCTGGCAAACATGTCGTAAACCTTTTCGCCAAGCCTTCCCTTAGGAAGAGCCACATTCAGGAACTTCTTTTCTGAAGGCACGATAATGTTGGATGTCGGTTTAAATTCGTCCTTTATTTCCAGGCGCTCGAGGGCACCCAGGTATACGGCAAATCCGATGGCATGGGATTTGCGGCCCATTTTCTGCATCAGTTTATTGTACTGGCCGCCTGAAAGCACTGTGGTAGGAATACCGTTAATAAAGCCGTTAAAAACTATGCCATTGTAATATTTCAGGTCACTTTCAATTGAAAAATCAACTTTAAGCATGCCGGAAATTCCAAATTTCTCCTGCCAGTCTGTATTAAGTGAAGCTATGCACATCTCGAAATCGGAAATTGCATTTGAAAGACCGATGTTATCCTTTAATGCATCGATGTTTACAATGTTCCTGATCTCAGAAACTGCATTTTCAACATCAACATAGAGCAGAGCAAGCCGGCTGAGGGCATCAGCTATGGAAGGCTCAACCTTCTCCTCACTGCAGATAGCTGCCATAGTGTCTGTGTTTTTCTCGTTAATGCATCTTAATATGCCTTGTCTTGAATCATCTGTGATGTCAAGGGAGTCTATAATGGATGCAATGATACCTAAATGAGTGAGTTCAAGGATACTGTCATCGGAAATCTCCTTAAGGCTCAGTGCAGCCAGCTGGAGCACCTGGCCTATGTCATCAGGCTTAAGGGCACCTATGCACTCAAGACCTGCCTGCATGATCTCCTTGAAGCCGCCTGAAGTTTCGGATGCACGAAAAACATTTTCATTGTAATAAAGCTTCTGGATCGAGTCCTCATCATCCTCGATACTCTTAATTATGGAAAGAGTTACATCAGGCTTCAGGGCCATCAGTTTTCCGTTTGTATCGGTAAAAGTGATCATACGGTCCGAAATCAGATAGTCCTTATTTCTGCCGTAAAAATCATACTCTTCGAATTTGCTCATCTTATACTGGGAGTATCCGTATCTGCTGTAAAGAGCTCTCAGCGTAAAGATGATCTTTTCATCATTTCTTAAAATTGAACTGTCGAAATTCATGTTAACCTCAAAATTATTTTTTTATACTGTCTATTGCATTGCGGTATCCGCCGCTTCCGTAATTAAGGCATCTGCTGACACGGCCGATGGTTGCGGTGCTGACGCCTATTTCCTTCGTGATGTTCTGGTAGCTGACGCCTTTGTCAAGGAGAATGGCGGTATCAAGCCTCTGTGCCATGTCCTGCAGTTCCTTGATCGTGCATACATCAGAGAAGAAATCGTAACATTCTTCGGTGGATTTAAGATTCATTATTACTTCAAATAAACGATCGATGGATTCACTATGGATATTTGCCATAATTTCACTTCCTATTTAGATTTAAGTATGATATAGTAACAAAAGTTTATGGCTGTCCTGTGACAGCACTTTCGTAATTTACCACTTTAGTGTGGTGAAGTCAATCTTTTATTTAAACAAAAAGATAAAAAAGTATTGACAATAACGGAGGAAACATTTAAAATCACAAGGTCGTAAAGAAAGAAGAGTATCCACTCTCACCAGGCCGCAGAGGCGAGCATTGGTTAATATTTTCAGATATAAGTTGCTTTAAGCAATTTCTGATTTTATGTGGATGGCTTTTCAGTTATCCATTTTTTTGTGGTTTAACGCTTCAAATTTTTTTGTTAGTTTCAATTGGAGGTGAAATTATCAACAACTTAATTAATGAACAGATCAAGGAGAAAGAAGTAAGGCTTATCGGTGAAGAGGGCCAGATGATCGGTGTCTTATCTATTGAAGAGGCAAGAGCTCAGGCTGAAGAAGCCGGACTGGATCTTGTACTTATCTCTCCAAAGGCAGTTCCGCCTGTATGTCGTATTATCGACTTCGGTAAGTTCCGTTATGAACAGGAACGCAAGGAAAAGGAAGCCAAGAAGAAGCAGAAGGTCATTGAGGTTAAGGAAATCCGTTTCTCTCCTAATATCGATACAAATGATATGAAGACCAAAGCTAACATGGCACGAAAGTTCATTGAACACGGCGATAAGGTTAAGGTAACCATGCGATTCAGAGGAAGAGAAATGGCTCATATGCAGGACAGCAAGAGTATGTTGACTGATTTCGCAGCTTTGCTTGAAGACATCGCTAATGTTGATAAGGAGCCTAAGGTTGAAGGCAGGAACATGGTAATGTTCATGAGCCGCAAAAAATAAGACTGTACATTATATTTCAGGAGGATAGAGATATGCCAAAGGTAAAAACAAAGAGAGCAGCTGCTAAGCGTTTCAAGAAGACAGCAAGTGGTAACCTCAAGAGAAACAAGGCTTATAAGAGCCATATCTTAACAAAGAAGACAACTAAGAGAAAGAGAAATCTTCGTAAGGCAACTATGACAGATGCCACCAACGTTAAGAACATGAAGAAGATCTTACCATATCTGTAAGACTTGCGGAGATTAAGAATCGGAGGAAAAATAAATGGCTAGAATTAAAGGTGGCTTAAACGCCAAGAAGAAGCACAATAGAGTATTAAAGCTGGCTAAGGGATACAGAGGAGCCAGATCTAAGCAGTACAGAATCGCTAAGCAGAGCGTAATGAGAGCTCTCACATCTGCATATGCCGGAAGAAAGCAGAAGAAGAGACAGATGAGAAGACTCTGGATCGCACGTATCAATGCTGCTGCAAGAATCAACGGAATCTCATACAGCCAGATGATGCATGGCCTTAAGGTTGCAGGCGTTGAGATCAACAGGAAGATCCTTGCTGAGCTTGCAGTAAATGATGCTGCTGCATTCGCTGCTCTTGCTGAGACAGCTAAGAAAGCACTTCAGTAATTCAAAAAGACAAAGCTGTCGCGCTAATTGCACGGCAGCTTCTTTTTTAAGGTGAAAAATTATGGAAGAAATGATTACAAAAGATGAAGTTGTTTCTAAAAACTTTATAGAGCGCTTTATCGAAGAAGACCTTGAAGAGGGAAACAGATGTTACGGAATGAAGATCCATACCAGGTTCCCGCCGGAACCAAACGGATACCTTCATATCGGTCACTGTAAGGCTCTGACAATTGACTTTGGCATGGCTGAAAAATTCGGCGGCATCTGTAACTTAAGAATGGATGATACAAATCCATCCAAAGAGGACTCAGAGTATGTAAGTGCCATCCAGGAAGACATTCACTGGCTGGGATTTGACTGGGGCGACAGATTTTTCTATGGGTCTGATTATTTTGAGAAGGACTATGAATTTGCTGTTCAGTTGATAAAGAAAGGCCTCGCATATGTGTGTGAACTGAATGCCGAGGAATTTAAAGCATACAGAGGAGATACAGAGCATCCTGCAAAGAGTCCGTGGAGAGACAGACCGATAGAGGAAAGCCTGGACCTTTTCGAACGCATGAAAAACGGTGAGTTCGAGGAAGGAAAGTATACACTC